>Ga0065711_1040378_pt1 | contig 17021 bp, 6 predicted proteins | sample Hoacrofraction12_FD_59098 | JGI IMG/M metagenome (GOLD analysis project Ga0065711, IMG submission 59098) | Hoatzin crop microbial communities from Cojedes, Venezuela - Epithelial fraction 12 v2 (version 2) | ecosystem: Host-associated > Birds > Digestive system > Esophagus > Crop | place... | reverse complement strand
AAAAAAATCACTACCCATACATAAATAAGATTGCAATGGAACCTCTTCTTCAGACACAGCAGAACTGAGCTCTCACAGACTTCCCTTAAAAAAAAAGGAAAGGACTTGTCAGCCATAAGCTTCACTTCGATGTGTTAATATTAATTAACCTTTCTGCCTTCCTATGGATTTTGAACGAATGAGGCCCAGACCTGAAGCTATTCACTGCTTTCACGTGGTTCCAAGATGTCCAGGATTAAAGATATCAGAGAGAAGAGAAGAGAACAGCCAAAGCTCAGAATATCCAGCCTGTCCATCTGTGTGCGATCACATCGCCTCGCGCAGCCTTTACAGGCTCTCTCAATAGGACGGCAAGGGTAGAGGCTGCAGTACACGTGTGAGAAGCAGTGTTGGGTGCTCCTCTTTCAACAACAACAGCGAACCCATGATTTAAGATCTGTTAAAGATGCAGGGCTGGAGATTGCCATAGCTGAAGGCAACAAGAGTCACTAAGGCAACAGATGCCAGTGTCAGTAGTCAAACAACGTAGAAATGTGCCTCTCATCCTGCAAGTCTTCCTGACTTACCACCCACTTCATGCAACAAGAATGGTATGTCAAATTCCCAGTTCTGTCCCTCTGCAACACCACAAAAGTCCCACCAGCCTCTAAATCTCATTCTCCATATCCATAAAGCACATACGGTTTTTTTGTAACCCATTTCAGGACTGGGAAACATTTAACAGGAGAAGTAGAATTCCCCGGATGCATCTGTAAGAAAGTCTGCTAACTAGCATGAGCTGCTGTCTGTGGAGTGCAACTGCAGAGATTCAATGTGCACCCTGTGCAGCAGAGCTTGGGGACACACTATGCACAACAGAGTCAAGAATTCCCTCTGCAGCAGTGGTCCTCCCCATCCGATTCACTGCAGGTTCACAACTCAAATAGCGCAATTCAGCCTTTTACTTAGCTTTACTGAGGAGCATCTAGGGAATAACCATTCTCAGAAACCCTGGATAAGGAGCTGTTTGTCTTAACCACGCTGTGAACTCTGGGGAATACTATAGCAAATTTAGCATCAGTAGCATTGTTCTTCTCCTCATCCAAGCTAAGTAAGTATGGAAAGGAACTGGTTCAATGAAGAGGGGAATCACCAGAAGGCAAATCAATACGTCCCACCTCCTCTTCCATTTTAGGACCACCTTTCCCCCCTCTACTAACAGAGAAGATTCTTTGTTACTCAACTGAGCCCTCCCCAGCTGTGCGGCTGCACCAGTGACGGCTGCGCCAGGCCAACCAGTTCACCCAGTAGTGCTTACAATCCAGATTGCCATTCCACTTCTGAATCCACAAGGTTTGCTGCTCCTCTTCCTCCTCCCAAATTTCTTCAAGAGCCATCTTGAAATACCAATTGCATGTGCCATGCTCAGAAGACGAGCTTTCAGGTTTGCTTTTTTTAGCAGGTTTTTGGCCAAGCCAGCTGGTGAACTTTCTAAAAGCAGAATAGGTGTGCAAGTGCTTGCATTCCTCCCACCATGCACATTTTCCTTTTCAGAAGGTGCCTCTGCAACCACTTCTTCTGCTTTCTCTTTTTTTACCTCTGAAGTCTGGCCTGAACTCAGTTTAACTTTTCCAGTAACTTTTCCAACTTTCTTCTTCTTGCCAAGAAGCTGCTTATCGGATGATTTTTTTTTGTAACAGTGGAGCGGCTTGAAATATTTGAAAGATTTAATCTTTTCTCTTCAAAACTCTGAGCTATGTTGTGTTCATTCTGTGTACTGAGGGTTTCTAGAGTCGTGGATTTTGAACAGAGGCTTTCAACATTTTTCAGGTCAGAGCTGGTTTCCAAAGCCATCTGGACAGGATTTGGTTTACAGCTTGTTGCTAGTTTGGTCTCAGCATTTTTATGTTTGTTTTTCAGATTGAGAAGGATCTGGGACTAAGAGGAGCATTTCTCTGTAAGCAAAGCTGCTGAAGCAGCGTCCCTCTGTATATGTCCACTTTACCTTGTTCTGCAGTCTCATACCTCCTAGATTTCTCTCTCAATGTCATCTGCTGCTTGGAGAGCAAAGGGCTATCTTCCAGTGCGCTGCCTTCATCATTCACCTTCTCTTCCTGTTCAGTTCCGTGAAGCATTTTGCTAAGGTGAGTGTGCAGTTTTGCTTTCACAGCAGTAGGCAGTGGTTGTTTTCTTGCATTTTCTTTTCCTTTGTGAATGCTCTCTTCAGTGCTGTTCTCTCCATTGCTGTCAGAATTATCATGTGCATCTTTTGATATATCTTGAACTTTGCCATTTTCTAATCTATTTTCCTTGCCTGCTTCATAATTGCCATTTTTTCTGTTCTTAAGACTTTTAAGCTGGAATCCTGAAATGCTTACATCATCATCTCACTGCTCTCAGCTAGAATAGATTTTGATTGTCTTGGCATGTCATCTTGCTTCTTCATTTTCTCCTCTGCCTCCAGTCCTGCAAAGTCAGTGCCTTCATCCTTAGATTCATTCCTTCCATCTGTGGTCACCTGCTCCCTTTCAGTTTCTATAGATGCTTCATTGCTTTCATCAGGGAGTTCCTTGTAGCCTTTTTCTTCAGCCACAAGAGGATCTTCGAGCATGGCTTCTTTCTCACTGATGCCATGTTCCTCTGAAGAACTACGCTTCTCTTCACTGCTTGCAGTGCTGTCCACCACAGTCTCTTTTGTACTTTTTTTATGGGTCAAATGGCCTTCATTGCTAGAGTTAGATCAGGAGTTACCTGAGGTTTCCAGGATATTTTCTTCTACACTTTCAGTGACAATAATCCCTGTATATTGTCCACCTTGCTTTTTCCCAGTTCTCTCACCTTTTCCCTGTGCCATACTGCCTTGGGATTGAGAACCTGACTTGTGCTCAGAAGCTTCCTTAAAGCCATGATTCTCATTGTGCTTTTCCCTAGGCCTTGCATTGTCAGCCTTCTGCAGCGAGTCATGTTTCTGAAAAGAGCCTTCAATATTTTGCACTGTTACTGACTTCACAGATTCTGACTCGGTGACTCTTTTGCTAACAGCAAGATGCTTTCCATACTTATTTTTAAAACTGTGTTTCTTGCTGTTTGTGGTGGCTTTTTCCTCTTTATCACTACTGTCCTCACTTTCTCGTTCTGATGTCATTCCCTGTTGCTTGCAGGGCTTTCCTTTTTTCCCCTCCAACGTGGACATTAACTGTTCTCCATGTTTTCTCCCCAAACCAGATTCTCTCTTATGATTTCTCTTGTAGGTTCTTGTTCTACAGAAAGACTTTTTGTGGCCACTTTCTTTGCTTCCCTGAAGCCTCACCAGCTTCTGGCTTTTTAAGGGGTCTTCTTCAAGGGTGCCGTCTTGTTCAGGCAATTACTATTTGCCCTTCAGCTGGCCTTTACTCCTACCTTCCCACCATCTCCCACACTGGATCTTTGAATCTCCTGGGGAGCTTGCCTTTTTCTCACAATTCAACGCTTTCTCTTTTCCAAACTTTTGGTGCCGAGTCTTGGATTGGGAAGGAGGCATTTCTGCGGTGTTCAGCAGCATGTGAGGGCTTATCTCATTTCACCTATGAAAGGAAACATCATGTGTTTTGCTGTGAAATAAGCTACAAAGAGAGGCCAGATCCTTAAAGTGGTAATTTGCCTCATTTCTATACAACTGGACAAATGTTTGCAAAACTATACCTGTGCAGCTGAGGAGTCCCAAACTGACTGTCCTGTTCCAGGGTAGTCTCTGTTGTATTTTGTCATGAATCACCTTTATTTTCTTCTTTTCTTAGGACTCTTGCCAGAGGCCAGTCATATACAGCCAACTGAATGAATGTCCATGATTTTCCACAGTTGACAAAGGTTTGGCCACAATGTACTTTAGGAAAGAATTACTTTTATTTCAGTTTTTGCTTCTCCACTAACCTTCTTTGTGCTGAAGGAGAAAGGAACACGTCTAAAGGTCTATGTGAAATGAATGAACAGTAAATCTTTAACTCAGTTTCCTGCGTATCCAGAATCACAGTTGGACCTACATGAACAACACTGGCTTGCAGGTTGAAAATACACAATACTGAGTAGATGCTGTATCGCTTAATGGAACCGAAAAGACCACAACTGATGGCTAAAAGCAAAAAAAACACCGAACAAATAAACAACAAAAAAAATTAATTCAAACTGTACAAGTTGAATTGATACTGCAGTACTAGAATCTGTACAAGCTGAGCTGATACATAGTAGAAAGGATGCAAAAATGTAAGCCTCATTTTTTGTGTTTATTTATTATTCTTCCCCCTTTTATTTGAGCACTTGTCTTTTACTAAGCAAAACAGTACCTGGTAAATCTAAATATGTACCATAATTACAGTTAAATAGTATCTGATTTTCCACAGGATAACCTTTTAAATTTTCTGCACTGCAAGAGAAGGACATTAATAAACAGATGATACTCAGGATTTGACATGTCATGAAAACAGTTTAGTCCAAATAGCAAAATTTATGAGGAAACCAGCTCTCATAGCGAATAATGTCTGTCCCTGAACAGCTCTTCTGAAATCTTACTGGAGAGAAGGCTAAATAAATAAGGGAATTAATGAGCAATGGGAAAAAGAGAGAAGTAGTAACGTGGTAGAAAAAGAGATATAATAGAGTGGACAACAACAACAATCCAGTCATGTAAACTGATAATGTCTGCAGGAAAAGGCAGTTGAAACTAGGTTAACTTTGTAGCATAAGTCTACATTTCAGAACTGCGTCTGAAGACATAAAATACTGACAGAAGCTTGCTTTTTGTTTCTTTTAAGCTAGTGTATGTTAGTTGCCCTCAGCAAAAGAATTTTCAAATCATTAGATTCTATATCAGGATTTTCGTTGATACATAACTGTACTGCAAAAGCACACTGCATAAATCCTGGCAAGCATTTGTAAGTCAAAGAAAACTCCTAATACAGACCCAGTGTATGTCTGTGGAATTGCCTGACCCCATCTTTTCTTTTAGCATGATGGGGTTGTTTTTGAATGGTGTGTTCCACAAACAAGCGTTCAATGCCTTCCATGATCTGGCTAAAGTGAGCAAGAAGTCAAAAGCAAATACTACTCCACTATGTAACAGCACCTCCACGCAACTCTCCCGGAGCGCACTGGTATTAGCTGACAGTCTAGGAAACATTCAGTATTCTAAGTGTTAATCAGCATTGCTTATCTCTTTATCTTTCTTCTAATCACAGGCAGGAAATAAACGATGTAAAAGTGCCCAAAGCATTAGCCCTGACCTTTCAACCTGTTGGAATATATCACTTCTATCCTTTGCAGTTATAAAGATTCTCTATTTTATGAGTCAACCTCTTGCTGCTTCAGACAGACCAAAATACCACTTGGGCTTCAGACTCCACTTCTACCATTTGTCTGAATGAAGTGCTAATGGCCGAGCCTGGTTTTGATGCCCCAGTCACTAAACACTTCAAGGCAAAGGTCCAAACCAGAAAACAGTAAGGGCATAACTGAAAGGAAATGACGGACCAGAGAAAGGAAAACTTGGAGGTGAATGGAAGAGAATAATGGGCCCCAGAAAAAAAATCTTATAGCAAGGAAACAGAACAGTCTGCAACATCTTCCCAAAGAAAAAAAAAGGTAAAAGGCCTCCTGTTAGGAGCATTTGTAACTACTTTACAGATGACATTAGCTGACGATGGGTGAGGAACAAACCAGAACACAGGACACAGGGAAATTCCATTATATATTTTCTCCTCTCATCTCTTTCTGTGTTAAACTCCTCTCCCTTTGCTCCTTCTTTCCTTTCTCTGTTTTTTAGCCAGCTCCTTAGATTCTCTACAGGCAGAAACTTCCACCCATAGAGCCTTACAATTTTTCTCAATAGGTAATAGGACCTAGCAGTCAAGATTTTGTTACTAATTCCCACCATCATCATAACTCCACCAAGTGTTAACTTCTTAATCTAAAGGCTGAAATTCAGTGTCTGGAAGCCTTCAGTCAGACGTTGGACTATTACGGGATACTGGCAACATATTTACCTGTCTCACAGCTCTGAACTGTGCATCTCAGTGATCATGGTTACAGTGTGCAAGCTCTGACCGCCATACGCAACAGCAATGCAGACTGCAAAGACACACAAGAGCCAGTGCGGAATTCTTGAGAGAGAGGATTGAGCTGGGAGGATTAGCTATACTATATGGTGCAAATGTTTTCTTCTGCATAACGAAAAGTAAACCCTTGCTGGTTATTGTACACACGCTGAAAGCCCGAAAGAGTTCTGGTCAAGGTATGTTGAAATTTGCTTCCATCCACAGGCCTCCCCCTGCCCTAGGGTAGGGGGATGGGGGAAGAGTACACAGTCAAGATTGCAATTCAGCACAAAGCTTTAAATCTTTGCAGCTACCATAAAGCCTGACAAGGAATGAAAATTTTTAACATTTAGTACTTCAAGAAGGCAGCCTACTCTACTGGATGGAAATCCATCCACTCTCCAGACTACCTTATGACTTGCTTGCAGAGTAAAACTTGTTCAAGCATCCTTACAAGTTGTTCAAAAAATGAAAACAAACAAACAACAAAAAAACCCCCACAAAACACTTTCCAGTGCTCTGCAAACAAACTGGTAAAGAACAACTCAGTGAATCAAAGTTCGCCTCTCCTCAATCACCCCAAGGAGGGCAGCAAAACCACGTTTGAGATTTACACAGTCCTGGAAGGCTGATCCTCTAATAAAAGCACACTAGGCATGTGTAAAGCACATGGGTTTATTGCAACTGTTTTTTTGCATACTACCCATTTTGTACTCTTCTGCATGACAGAACGATCTTGAACAACTGGAAAAAACAGTATCTCCCTTTTCCCCAGTTGCAACTCTGACGCTGAGCAAGAGCTGCCGCCCTGAAAGCACTGTTATTTACAGTTAAGGGTTCCTCAACAATCAGTGTCTTTAGGGTTCCCTCAACTTCCTTTGTTACTCTAGTCTAGAACTGACACTATTCAAAACATCTTGGACGTGTATGTTGCAAAGTATAGAGTTCACCTCTTAACATCAAACCCTCTTCTTTCATCCCTCTCTTTAACAGTACTCTCTACAATATGTAGGTGTCTGGTCACCTTATTTCAGCCCCCTCCCCCTGCTTAACACACCAATACTAGTGGCCTAGATCTCTAAATCCTGCAACAAGAGTTTTGTTACTGAGACTAATGGTAGCTGAATTAGACCCTAAATCCTCAGTTCAGAATAGTTGTTAATATTCTATCCTCCTGGGGGCTTAAAGTTGATACTGCTTCTCTACAATGACAAAAGCAGCAGAAAAAAAAAATTCTTAAGTCTGTTTTTAGGCGCTACTGCTAGATAGTCATGTGTCTGGAAAGGCAGAGCCTTCCACAAAAAAAAAAAAAAAAAAAAATCCTGCAATACTTGGATGATGAGGAAGATCAGGAACACTGCCCAGATTTGCAGGGAGCTTAGACACAGGACTTTGGTTTGACTTATTGTAAAGATAGGACCCCAGACTGGGGTAATCTGGGTTAGAATGTGAAAACCTAGAGTTCACAATTCTTCCGAGACACGGTTTTAGAGCAGACTGTTTTGTAACACCACTGTTATTACTGGGAATGGTAAGATGAATCACTGCTTATATAAACAATTCCTTTGACATCAGACCTACTTTGATTAACTGCCCTGGACCATCTGCCTCCTGGACACCCTGAGCCAGTGAAAGATCCTCCTCATCAGTTTTTCAATTCCCTCACTATACCAACTTCATCTAAATCACTACAGGAAAAAGAAAAATTCATTTTTGTTCTTCCTTTTTGGAAGAAATAAGAATATTCTATATTAAAGAAAGGAGAACTTCAATGCTATTAAGAGACACAGCATGAACCTACAGACAAAAAGAGCAGCAGATAGCTCATGCTATTTTAAGATCAGTAGAGAAGTGAGCCTCATCTTCCCTAAACACAGTGGTTTCTCCCAACTCATATAGAGAAAAAAGCACAATCATTAATCTTAAATGGAAATTACTGAAACTTAATTCCTAACAGTTTCTCACTTCATTCACCTGTACAAATTGCTCAAGCTCCTTCTTTATCATTCTGCACAGTGATACAGTACTTTTTCAATGTACCTATGCCATTTGTCCTTAGTCCAGTGAGCTTCTCAGCACTGCATATCATAGGTCATATTCATGTGTATGGTGACATATTCACTCTCCTGTACCTTGTTTCCATGCAGCCTAGAATCTGTTCCAATGTCCTTGTGAGCCTGCCCAGCTGCGGAGCCTAACGTCAGTCCTGTCTGGGCTGTGCCCAAGCAGCAGATGATTACAGGCATCTGGAGGGAAAGTGGCATCAATAATTCAACCTTTCTCATGGCACCTTTGAACTTTTCAACCACCAATATCACCAGCTGGTTGGCAGAGTTTTGGGTAAGAGAAGAGGTGGGATTTCACCTAGGCAAGAGCCAGACTCAGACGTGGTATGACTAGGTGTATCTCCAAAGAAAGACTGAAAAGGAGAGGCCAATTCCAATACCAAAACATATTTGCTATAATCCAAGAGGCTACCAGACAAGGCACAGTGAATACTGTCTAAATAAGAGCTTAGGCTAGTGAAAAGGATTAAATCATAGGCCTCTTTCTGCTGCATCCTTGGAGTTTTCTTTCAGGGAGCCAAGCATGGACAGCTCAGCCTCTGCCCTCTTCTCCTTGCCAATACCAAACTCTCTGTTGACAACAGGACAGTAGTTTCCAGCTCAACACTGAAAAGACAGCAAAACTGGCACCATTTTTGCCCTCATTATGCCTACATCTAGGTCCAAATCAAGCAGAATTACTAAATCTCCTTTCAACTTGAATTTTCAAGTAAAGCCATGCTCCCCTTTAAACGAAGCTTTTGCAGACAGGCCAAGGTTACTCGCAGCAGATGATTATGTCCACACGACACTGCTGTCTAATTCAGTGATGGTTTTCCCCTTCCTAGGTTATTCTCAAGCAAGCAGGTAAAAGAGCAAGCACAAACATACACAGTGTAGTCTGTACAGGTAGTCTACTGTACACATACCTTGTACTTAACAGGTTGCTAACATGGTTAGTACAGGATTTAACTACCCAGACGATGACCCTGGTTCTTTAAGGCAAAGTCCCCTTCTATACCCTACTCCCTCCCAAAAAAGGCTTTCCAGAGGAGCTGGAGATTAAACAAGATAAACTCAGGTATGGCCAGCAACCAGAACAAGTGACCCTAACATAAAACATGATGAGTGCTGTTAAGATATTAGATACTCAGCAGCATTAGTTTGGCTGGGGCCTGTTTTCCTACCTCCTTCCAAGAACCCCCTGGCTGTTTTGTACTGTACTTCGAGGGCTCCTCCACTAAGAAGCAAAGATAAAAAATGGGTGCTGAGCTGGAGAGCTTAAGAAACACACTTTACCCAAGGTTTCTGTCACTGGATGGTCCTCGTCTTTCAGCTTATAAGAATGAGGCTGTAGAGCAACAGGTTAGTTAACTATTTCATCATGTTCTTGTATTCATTATTTATAAATAACTCTTTATCCCTCTCTGCAGAGAAGAGAGATCCGTTTTGTAAAGCCCAGAATGACTGATGTCATCTGGATCATAAATTCCTTAACCAATCTTGAAAAACAGCCCTGGGGCTCTTCGCTCTAAACTTCTAATGTGTGCATGGCAGGGAAGAGAAACTTTTCTGAAAAATCCAACTCTTCAAAGTTCCTGAGGAGGAAGTGGCTACAACAAACTCTGTCATTACCAGCTGGAGCCTCTTCAAGGCTCTGTATACCCAAGGCAGAACCGGAGCCCTCTGTTTCTTTGATTCCTTTGATATGTCAGAAGTCTCAGACGGTATGATTGGCTTTTGCCTGACGATGGCCAAGATGAAGGTACTGATCATATTCACTTTCTTATCAGACTACTGTCTGCTTTGAGCTACACTGAGACGAGAAAGGCTAAATTGATGCTGTGCAAATATTCCCCCTCCACAAGCCTGTCTGCCTCAGCACCTCTAACCTGAATTCTCTGCTCAAACTAAACACTGCGTTTGTTTGCCTTTTAACATGCTCCTAGCAAGATGCTGGCAGTTCGTTCATATCTTTTTAAGGGGGGGGGTGAGCAACAGGAAGGATGAAACATTTATAGATATCAGCTCCAGATCCCTGAGCAGAACTGGACAGTGGAGTTTGTAGCCTGAGACGGGTTCAATGCCCACCTCAACCACTGATTCACCATGTAGTTCTGCACAAGTCATTCCTACAATGACAAGACAGATTCACTTCAGACAAGAGTATGAATGATGATGCAGCTTGCCCTCGTGCACAGCACTCTCAACGTTTGGTACATGCAATGACAATTAATTCATCTTTTGAACTAAATTCTTGCTTGCATTTTCCCAGTTTCACTGCCCTTCTCTCCTCTGCCCATTTCTCTCCGGACACACAGGGCCGAGCAGGCAATGCTAGGTGTGGGTAAGGAGTTGGCAAATGCACTGTCTTTGCCAGCTAGATGCTACCCAGGGATACCAGGACCACGGGGAATTTCCAGCTAGCCAGCTCCTCTGACTTCAAAGCCCTCTTACCTGGGAGAAAGAGCTTTGACTGAGGAAGCCAGAAGAAGATGGAAGACATAGCAGGCTTTAAAAACAAGGCTACATTACCTGAGAAAGTACAAGGCACCCCAGTTTCCTAAAGATTCCTTCATTTATGCAAAATATCAGCTAGCATTCAGCGACTTTTTTTTTTAAATGTTATTAGAGAGTGGTAACACATCAGACCCACGTTTCCACTGCAAATTCTTCTTAAGTCAGTTACAAAAAATAAAAGTACTGATGCCACTGCAGAAAAGAGAGCAAAGAAGGTAACTCGATTTAAAAAAAAAGATGGCTAAATCACATAAATAAAATGAGTAGAAACTGGTTGTGATTGGTCAGAGAAATAACACTTCACATAAATTCAACACCACCTTATTGGTTTCTTGGTAGTAGCTGTGGTAAGGGGACTAGTCAATGCTGTTCCTAACTATTTTTAAGATGAAACTTGATAAACGTATAAATAGGGTCTCCTCTTGGTTTCATTCTATAGCAAGCAGAATTGACAATCTCGTCAGGACCCTGCAGCCCTGTATCCTATAAGGCTGGTTTAAAAACATCTTCCTCTTTTTTGTGGGTTTCCTCCCCAGGTCTTGTTGCATTAATATAAAATAATTACACTGTTCCTTCCATATCACATGTTGTTTCATATGGACAGAAAACCTCCTCTCTTGAGCCTGTACCCCAGGCTACTGAGAGAGAATGCCTGGCATCTCACTGCTTCCAACTGGTAAAGCCCCTGCCCTCTTCTTCCAGGTATTTTAAGATGAGCTAGAAGGTCTCCAAGGTCCTCTTCCCCAGCAATAACCTGAGGAAGCCAAATAAAGTTTTCCTGACTGCAAGAAGAAACCAAAACAATTAAGTTACATATGTTTGAAAACAGCCTCCTTGAATATTTCAGGAGCACTTTGTTGCCCAGTTGTCTGCCATTCAAGGAGCCTGGATGACCGTGTTACACTGGAAGCCAGCATCCCACGGCCTCTACCCGGAGGTCAGCCAAAATGACAGACCAACACACTGCACAGATGCTATTACACCCTACTGGAAGATGGACTTTATCTGGGTCTGAGCCAAAAGATTCTGCACTATGCAAAGAGGCAGCTCAGGCTTCCTCCTTTTAATCCCCTGACCTATCTCTGTAGTTTACATCTAAAAACAGTAAACTGAAGATGCAAGGCCAGGCAAGCCTGTACTAACTTGAATCTTGCTGGTTTGGTAACTGCAGGTAACAGAAGTGAATAACTGGTAGAGTAACAGCAACAGCAGGAACTCTGGCATGATAAGAAACCAGCAAACAGGCCCACGTATCATTCTCCTGCACCTTCACTGCTGTTGTGTCCTGTGCTAGCTAAAGTATAACTTCAGAGGATGTGATCTTTGTGCTTCCATCACACTTTCTACTGGGCACACTGAGGTGCCTGGGTGGCCTCAAATAAGGAGCAGTCCTTGTTCCACTTCCCCTTTTCTGCATAGCTGGGAACTATGGGTTTGATACAGAACTCATTTGAGTCTGTGAAATCCCCTGGATTTGAACTGGTTTTCAAACCAATTATACATGAATGCAAGAAACTTTCCAATTGTGTGGGCTACAGCCCTGGTGTGTGGCTGCCCACAGGGCCTGTTTTCCGATGAGAAATGACTTCTCTGCAGAAAGCATCGTAGCCGCTGAAGTACAGATCAAAGGATCAAAGCAGAAAGTTAGACTGTCCAGACTGAAATGATTACACCCAGGTATGTGAAAATCCCCAGCAGATGCTAGTAACTTGCAGAGATAAGGTAGAAGGAATCATGCAGCTAGGGGTGAGGTCTCATATTACAGCTAAACTGATTTTATGACTGTCATTTGAAAGGGGCCACTCCTCCTCTTCCAGTGTCTTCTCCATTCCTCAGTTGTCTCCTTTGCACCAGTTCTGGTCATCTCAGTGCAATTTGAGCTTACAGGTGAGTTGATCTTAAGAGCTTCCTCTTAAAAGAGTGGGCCCGCTTGCCTGCAATTGCTCTTCCTTGTTCTTCCCTCGCTCCAGATCATAAGGCAAGATCGTAAGGCATTAGTTCAGTTGACTGATTCAGCAAAATTTTAAAAATAGTTAAAAATAAAATTGAAAAGCAGGGGAGCAGGAACAAGTGACACAGGAGGGCAGAACAGCTCTTAGCAGCGACACCACAGATGTGAAACTCTTTTAGGGCTCCTAAATTCTGGGAGGAAATAAAGAGAAGACTACAGGGAGGTTGGAGTACCTAGAAGCAGGTTTGGTTTTGAAACTTTGACAGATGCTGTCAAAAGCAGATTATTCTATAGTGGAACAACAGCAACTTCAGTGTGACATTGGGCCACTCATGCTTTTTGTCCCATCATACAGTCTTTACATTTTTGCAAGCACAGGCACTCTTCTTATGCTTCACTGCCAAAGATCTGGGACAAACTGGGAGTGGTTTGCCTAGCCAGGCACACGCACACACTCTTTTCAAGGGGACTGCCTCCAAAACTTGCCTTTTACAGGAGGATGAACATTTGCTTCCCTTTAACATTAACAAGCCTGTCGGTATCTCATGCTCTATTCCACTGTAGATACTTAGTTTCCTTAATCTTCTGTAGATAGATCCCTACTCATTTTATGAGAGGTCTCATCTCTCCCTACGCACAGGAGATATCCTTATAAGTAACAAATATCTCTCAATAGATATCACTTTAACAAGGAAACAGTTTATAGAATTTGAGTCACTTCCATGCAGTATACATTCTAATGGAAAGTTCCCTTTCTGTGCATAAGCAGTCCTAAGACAAGCACATCAGTGAGCAAGTTCACCTGCTGAACCAAGTCTGTTCAGTAGTATGAAACAAGATCACAGCTACTATCTGTTCCTTCTCGTCAAAGAAAATCTACCAGTGCTAAAGGTACCTGCCTCTCATGTTATTAGCTTAGGAGGCACATGGAGCTTTGATACATTCATTAATGGCTGTGATGCGAGCTACTGAGAAATTAGCATTTTTCTTGTGCATTAAAAAAAATTGCTAGATTAAGATCTTACCCTCAAGCCAGGTTTTCTAAGGGTTTAACAAATCAACCTCGAAGTAGCAGACATTCATATGTCCCACTTACCATAGTCGAAACAAGCATTTTTAAGGACAGACCCTGAACATTGCTTTTAGGAAAGGCTTCTTTCTGTGCTTTCTGAGCTTAAATGCCCAGAAAACCCTAAAGGACTGAGGCATTGCTACCTGCTATGGATTCTGCAGCAAGTCAACCAAGTATAAAATTAAAAGTCTTTTTTAAAGGTTAATTCCATAGTAAGTGACTACCACTTAGCGCTTAAGTTTTATTATTTCCAGAAACTGTGCCTTATACACCTAACTTAAAAAAATATCAATCTCAAGGAAATTCTGTTTTGTCAAGTTCTCATTACTGTTCACTGGCATTCAGAAAGTCTTCCTATTACATACAGGCAAATATCAGGTCTGAACCCTGAGCAAACTGTCACAGCAGCGACAACATCACAGGCCGTCAAACTAATTAAGGGCTATCATACATCTGTGTGTCAGGAGCCTGCACTTCCTCTGTTCTTATCTGTGTCAGAATAAAGACAGGAGAATATACTTGTTTGTAGAACAATCACACCCTTTAACAATACCTCCACCAAATTCAAGTGTGGCTAACAGGGCAGACACTCTTCTAAATACAATAATCTTCAGACTTTGCAGTTTGGAATAAAGCTCCCTCAGCAATAGCTTAAACTGCTTTCAACTCAATATACCACCTAAACTAGCAGGTTCTCCTAAAATAACACAAAGCCTTTACTTGAACCTGCGTATTCTCCCCTTCCTTGGACTCTCACCTCCATCAGGACTTGAGCTGTAACATCTGACTTTGGGGTGGCATTCAGCAGCTCAGAGACGTCCTTGCACAGCAGGTCTGGGTTTTATAAGAGCTCAGCTTATTTTTCAAGGGCTCAGCACAGCAAGCTGATAAAGCTAATTTCCCTTCCAGGAGAGTGCGAGCAGAATCCAAGTTTCGTTTTCTGAAGCACCTGCCCTAAACATAAGCAGGGAACAGAAGATTGACTTTAAACAAATGAACAAGATTCAGAATCTCTTTAGGAATACGCACATCACACAGACTCATTTGCCACAGGAGCATAGGGAAAGCAGTGATCCACATCTTTTGAAGGGGAAGAGTCAGTGGCAGGCTGGGCTCTGCCCATGGAGATACAGGTCCTTCCAACCTCCCTGTCAGCAATGCTGTGTTCAGGACCATCCACCTTAAAGAGAGCCCCCTCACCAGAAAGCCATTTTAAGATATAACTTAGCTCTAGACACCAAAGCTATGCCACAAAGAGCTGGAGAGCAGCAGTATCTACGCATTTGGCTGGGGAAGAGCCATGCAGTGGTAATAGCCCACATCAAAGTACCTTTTTAGCTGCTTTCCTTGCTACTGAAACAAGCCACAAGTGTAAGGAGCCTTTTAGCTCTCCCATCTTTGTTGCATTTGCAGCAACCCTCCTCCTGCCATCCCTGCAGTTCAGTCAGCATTTATAAAAAGCACATCTTCATGAGATGCAAGAGGAAAACGAAGAGTTTGTTTACACAACAGTGTTTCATTACAAGAAAATCAGTTCCTTTGGAGTCCCTGGCAGAGCTGACTGACCTTTCAGGATACGACTTCCCCCAGCACCAGGGCGGTCTTCTTTTCTGCTCAGAGCTGGTGATGGAAAAGATTGCTTGCTTGAATTTCCCATCTCCCACCTTTGCTGCTTTGTAGCTTCCACGGTCCTATTTCAGCCAGCAAAAGCAGAGGCTCCTGCAAAGGCAGTGTAAGGAACTGCACTGCTGACCCTCTGCTGAGCAGGCGATGGACACTGGGTTGACAGTAAAGTATCTAGAAGGTGAGGTATTTTATGAATCTACACCATGCTCAGAAGACATTCGATGGTGACGGCCACGAACAGCATCCGGACCGCACCTAGGCCACTTCAGCATATTTCTAGGAGACAAAGGTGCTTCTTGGGACTCCCCTGGACTGCTGTAGCCCTTGCTCCACCATTATCGCACAAGAGAAGCTCCTCAGCGCACCCCCTGCGAGGCGCCAGCGCCGGGCTCGCCGTCCTGAGGCGGCCATGACGCGCGGCACCACCCTCTGCTGCCTCCGCCAGACGGGCGAAAGGGCGGGAAAAGGCGCGGCGCCCCGCTGTGAGGGGAGGGCGGCGGGCAGCGCCGGGCGCACCGCCAGCCCCCTGCCTCATGGCTGCCACGGCTGAGGGGCCAAGCAGGAGGAGGGGGCTGAGCTGTGAGAGGGTGGGTTGGGCCCTCCCGCGCTGGAAAGCCATCTCCGATCAGAGGCTGTGGTGACACGGAGCGTGAGAAGCGACGAAGACTCGCCTCTCAGGAGGCTGTGGAGCACGCAGCCGACAAGGGAAGAAACTCGCCTCTCCCTGCTGACACCCAGTCATGGCCTCAGCCCTCTCTCCTGACACGTAAGCCTGCGCAGCCCTGCAGCTACATGCAGCCAGTAGATGACCACTCGCCCCGAGAAGAGCGTTTACTTCAGTAGTTTACTTACCATGCCATGGAGAAAACTAACTGAAGGATAAACTAGTTCGGTGGAGAAAACAATCCCCTTTCCCTGCAACCATTTACTATTATCATTGCAGAGCTTGCAGCTGCCACCAGGGAAAGCCAGGTCACCCCAGCCTCCCCCTCTCCACAGGCACAGCACAGAGAAAGGCCCTTCCTTGTCCAGAAACCACCACCCAGACCCCTTTGGCAAGGGGCTCTGCTTGGAGGGACCACTTCTACGCAAGCAACTGTTGGAACAAATTAATCAACAGCAGGATGATCTCCAGCGCCGTCCTACTGCTACAGCAGCCTTTTCACAGCGGCGTTTGCTGCTCCTCTTGTAAACTGTGCCTAACCTGGAAAGGTTGTCAAACTCCCCATCACCGTCATGTTGGAGAAAGAGATCAATGTGCTATGTGGAAATAATCCAAGAACTTGGGGCTTGCAGCTGCCAGTGAAGACATCAAGTTTTCTGTGACAGCTATTGAAGGAATTGCAGTCTTCTCCACCTGGCTTACCTCAGGGAATCAGCTACAGTTAACACAGCCTTGGCCTTTGCTTGAGAGAGATCACTAAGTCAAGTAATGTGGCTCAGCAAGGACTGTTGGGCTTTAGAAGAAAGCTTCCACTAAAGTCTGTCTCATTCTTCAGCCATGCCAATTCAACACCAGAGCCCAGTCCTGCTCTTATTGAAGACATCCCAATTCATAAGGGCACGTAGTCAGCGACATGCTTTGCAGGCTGGATTTAGGACTACAGTCCAGGCATGCATTTATTCTAGCTGCAGTAGATACAAACCACATTCTAAGAAACAGACCAATTAGGCTGTAAAAAAATTTCATTCTCTCACTAACCAGACACGCTTCAGGCCTTATGACTAAGATGAAAAGTACTTTTCCTTCCAACCTTATTCTT
>Ga0065711_1040377_pt1 | contig 17021 bp, 9 predicted proteins | sample Hoacrofraction12_FD_59098 | JGI IMG/M metagenome (GOLD analysis project Ga0065711, IMG submission 59098) | Hoatzin crop microbial communities from Cojedes, Venezuela - Epithelial fraction 12 v2 (version 2) | ecosystem: Host-associated > Birds > Digestive system > Esophagus > Crop | place... | reverse complement strand
TATTCAAAAGCCGCCTGGACGGGGTCCTGTGCAGCCTGCTGTAGGTGACCCTGCTTTGGCAGGGGGGTTGGACTAGATGACCCACAGAGGTCCCTTCCAACCCCTACCGTTCTGTGATTCTGTAATTGTTTGGTATGGCAAGGTTTTTATTAAGGTATATTAAGAGGTTTTACATATATTTATGTATATATATATTTGTAAGTCTTCATTATATATGATTTGATAGATATGTGTATGTGTGCATGTGAGCATCATAAGCATGTGATATTGGAAAAATAAACCAGTTCCTGGGTACCTTTTCTGCAAAACTGAAATAAACCAGTACATGTTGAAAATAGTTGCTCTGTTTAATTTAATTATGTTCATTTAATATACAATTTGAGAAACAATGGTACGGTTTTTTTGTTTTTTACCTGTGGGACAGAAGAAGCTGCTAGCAAGGCTGGAGGTATTCAAGTTGTTAGCTCTGTGGGATGAAAAGAGACAGATAATTATTACCCGTGGAACATGGAGGAGTTATCTGGGGAGAGGATGTGAGAGAAATAATAATGTATCGCTGTTAGGTCCATAATTTTGAGTACCTTGCAAAGTTCTAAGTTTAGTTCCCAAGCTTATCTTTTGGAGGTATTTGCTAAGTCTCTGCTGAGAAAGAGCAGAGAAAGAGGAGTGATCAGATATGTAATAAATGTTTTGTGGAGACCATTCTTCCATTAACTGCATGTCCTGTCTTTTACTGTTTTCATATATGAGTTCATTCTGGTATTGGAAGGACTGTTCACTTTGACCTGCATAGTTTTATAACAGTATTTGGTGCCCTGCGCATGTGTGCGTGCATAGGATCCACGCATCTGATGGCTCTATTATGTCAGGTATTTATCCCAGTTGTGAAGAGGCACATTTTGTTTTTCATTCTGAGGAAGATTGCTTGCTGCAGCGTATGTTGATGACAATTTTGATGATGAGTCTGCTAACGTGGAGGGTTGTTTTAAGGTTAGGCCCATGTGAGGAGGTTTGGGTTTCTGATTAGCTCTTTAGTTTCAGTGAGACTTGTGCACTGAGGTAATGCTTTCCATTTTTTTTAAATTTGACCTCAGATTCATAGGTATGAACTCTTTAAATCAAGTTTAGTTATTATTGAAAGTACTGATGCAAAGTGATTATCCCAGGAGTTTACTACCAGGGGTGGTTTAAGCCTTCTCATCTTCTGAAAAAACATGATGTTTTTTGACAGTAGTAAACATTAGCTTTTACACATATTTCAAAACAGCAAAAATAAAAGCAATCCCAGGCTAAAGATATGTTAAAAACTGAAAATTTCTAATTTGTGATTTGAAGAAGTAGCTATAATCTGTTGCAGAAGATCTTTTATTTGTGGATTAGGAACCTTCAGTCTGGGAAACACAGCATTTGTGATTATTTGCCTGTCTATTCATAATAAATAGAAACCACATTCTCACTAAATGGCAGAAGGATATTGCTTGTAAAATAGTAGAAGTCACTATAACGTTAATAGGAGAAAGACAATACGCAAATATGATTGGTTCTGTAATAGCTTTCTGTATGAACATTTGAAAATGGTTGTCAGTTTTGTGAGCAGGTGTGTAGCTGTGTTGCCAGCAGCATGTCTGGAAAAGAACGTTGGAAAGAGAGAGAAGAGGTAGTTGCTGCATGCTCTGCTGAAAGGACAAGGGCTACCATCGTGGGTTGTAAATGCTACAGCGGTTCAGCTGTCAGTCAGAGGGAATGACCCACTCGGGCCTTGTTGGACTGCCTGATGGAAAACCACTTTGAGAGAAAAGAAGGATTTCATGTCTAAGCCCAGTAATAGTAGCCATTGCTGCATATAAAAAGTGACCTCTGCTTTACCTGGGCAGGACTGGTCTTTCTGAAAAGGGGGTATCCCTTGGAGTGAGTAAACAATCTCCAGTGATACAGATTTTCTACAGAAATTCAGACTGAATCATTTATATTGCCGTAACTCAAAGGAAAGCCTATATAACGTAGGCTGTGTTGAAGTATAAGATTAATAAGCTTAGTTAATCATGTCGGCTTTTTGGTATTTTAAACTAATTTTCTACAATGCTTTGTTCTATTTGCCAAAAAAAAAAGGCTTGTAGATTCACTTGCTGACTGGTTTTAAAAAGGCTGTTTGTCTGTGTCACGGCCACCTGAGGGAGAGAAGGGTTTGCACTTAAGCCTTCGTGGTAGTATGTGCTTTGATAGACCAGCTGAAGTAAATGCGGCTGCAGCCTTGTAAAATGTTATATCTCTCAGGTATTAACGGGCTTCTTTTGGAAGTTACTGTTCATTGCAGCAGAACTGGCAGTGAAGAACATACACCAATCACACCAGTACGGTATTTCAACTATGCCAGCAATTTAGCTTAAAACATCAAACTGAAGGCAGGTTTGCATTGAGGTGTGCTGTGATCTGGAAGGGTGGGCACGTCCCCACACACTCTGTCCCACTGAGGCTGCTGTGGCCAATGTACCTGCTTGCAGGGCAGGCTGGGTGCAGTCCTCTACTAGCACAGCAAAATTTCCAACTGTTTTAACGTGGAAACTGTAAAGACCGGTTTAAGGGCAAGTGAGGCAGTTGTCTGTCTGCACTGCCACACGCAATTTAAATATCGAGGCTGAGCACATTTTAAAGACAAGCTTAAGTATGATATCCACACTAGTGCTGCACTCACGATAGGCTGTAGCATCTTGGGAATTGTAACCACTGGTTCTTCAGCAGCCTCTCTGGGCACGGACAGGGAATTACAGGGGAAAAATTAGGACTAACATGTTGTTTAGTCAACCTTTTGCACAAGTTTGCCTACATCCCAGAATGGCCTGTTTGGACTGGGTATTTTAATGTCTTTGGCCTAAGCACTGTTGGATAAAGCACAGATGACACTGGCAGTGCAGCTGAGCAGCAGATAGATTTACCTCTGCAGTGGAAATAAACCCTAAGAATTATGGATTTGAAAAAAATACACAAAAGGAGAAATAGGGAAACAGACAGCCTTGAAATGCTGACACAGAGAGTGAAAAAAGGAATGCATTGCTTAACAATTAGCAGATTCAGTGGCAGATTAATCTGCAGTTGTGTGATCATAACTCTTCTGTAAGTTTCCATTTCTGAGAATGAATTTTTAGGCGTTGTGTTTATATATAGCATAGTGCATAAACATTAACAATTTTTACTAATTTCATACATAGACGGTTGCGGTGAGTTTGTACTTCTGCCCTTCGTAGGTATGCATGATGCAAATCAGTATGTAATCTGTGTGCTGTGCAGATGGCAACTGCATTTCTGATCATAAAATTTATAAAATAAGAGGAGGAAGACTGACTGGCTTAGCCTGTACTGTACCATGACTCATAGGAGTCTTCCCATTTGCCTCAGCAAAAGTCTGTAGGGAGAGGTTGCTGGCTGCATCTTTTAAAATGCGGAGCCAAGTATTGGAAGAGAAGATCCTTTCTAGAGATGCTCATGCCTGTGAGTCTCTGGAGACAGCTGTTTAACAAACAAAACAAAAAACACTGGCAGCAGAAAATATTAGAAGTCAGAAAGGAGATTGCCTAGTGTTCAGTTTGATAATAAGTGCCATCAGTTTCGGATGTTCACAGGATTATGTTCTGTGTCTCTACAATTAAAAAGAAAATAAGAAAAATGCATCATAGAACATTAGCATAATTTTTGTAATGCAAGAGCTTTGCATGCAGTCTATTAGTATTTTCCTAGCCATTCGACTTGTGTTAATTAGCAAAAGAGCAATTTCTACATGATTTATTAGATAAGCGCTGAGTTTCAAAACCCATACTTGCAGAAATAAGGCCAGAGGTTCTCCAGCTCATGAAAGGAAACAGAAGCTCCTTGAATTTTCTGTTATTTGACAACATAAGTGAAAGTAGTGATTAATGAAAGATAAAAAAATTATTTGAGCAATAGAGACAACTGGAAAGATGATGTTCTTGCTACAGACAAGATATTAAGGCCTCTCAAATCTTATGCTCAAACTGATTTAAATCAACTGGTATGAGTACTGATAAGAGTATAGCCACAGCAGTAGGGATCTTGACTAGTCACAAAAATATTTACCTGAACCTCAAAGCTTTGAAGCCTGAACTGGACTCTGCTTTGCCTTAACCATCATACTATGGTTTTGCGTTGGGTAATATCAGCACTGCCTGATTCTGTCTACAGGACCTGTGACGTGTCAGGGACTGTTATAGCTGAATGCTGGAGTGTCCAAAATAAATGAAGGCACAGACGGTACTAATCTGAAAATAAATTCCCCAGTGGGTTGTTTTCTGAACTACAAACTGGGGCTGTATTTTAGGCCTGTCCCAAAGATGTCTAATGATTTGATAACATTGTCACGTTATGCTTCTTTGGCTACAATCCCTCTGTATAGACAGATGAAGATCACTGTATAATGGGCATTTTGATAAATTTATCTTTGCTGTCATTTTGCTGATGTCTGAAATATTTTTGTTTACATTGCAAAACCAAACATTATGATCCAGTTGGGCCAGAGAGACTGTAAATATAGAGAGAAGATGTCAGCATGCTTTGCTAGCTTGGACACTCCACCATAGTGTCATTAAATCTCTTTCTGGTTGGAGATGATTCCCATTTAGCCATTGTATGACACAGTCAGAATGAGTTCAGTGCCTGTCCACATCTGTATAGAAATTTGAATTGCCAGAAAAGAAAAAGAAAAGGGAGACGGAGAAGGAGGAGGGGGGAAGTATGCCTAAGGTTAGACACTGGATTACTGCTGAAGCTATTGTGTTAGTTTAGTCCTTTCTCAGTGATGCCACATTGCCTTCTGCTGCCTTTTAACTCTGCTGACCTTTACACAAAACTCAGTTCCTTCAACTCTTTCGTTATTTTAGTAGCTGTTATCTGAATTGCTTCCAATTTCGCTCCATCATTTTTTTTTGGAGTTCGGGTAGCCAAACTGACTGTCATAGTTTAAATTAAATTACACTGGTTGTTATACTACAGACAGTCTATCACATTGGAGGCATGTGGTAGGATACCCTTAGGAGTGGTTGCCTCCTCGATTGCTGTATACTGTTACACAGTTATACCAGTCTCGCTGTTTACTAGCACCTCTAGCTTTTTATTGCAGTATTGCGGTTACTTTGCAAGACAAAATCACTTGTGAATCAGCCTTCCAGCTGTATTCATTTTTACTTTTCTAGTTTTAATTTCGTTGTGTTGCCCAGGTTTGTTTACTGCTCAATATAATGTTGTTCAATTATTTTTACAGTATCATCCAAAAATAATAATAGATTTTATTCTTTTGTTTTTACTCATTCAAGTAGTATATTTCTCCCGGAACAAGTCCTTTAAAAGTTGCATTTAAAGAAAAACGGTTACTATTTTCAAGTCTGCCAAGTATCGATTGTGTTGCTATGTACATGGACATGTTTATTGCATAGATGATAAAATGGTAATCTAATAAATCCTAATAAATCTAATCTAACAAATGTAATTTCTGGTTTCTATTATCTATTTCATCTTTGAGTTTTGGAGGGTTTTTTATTTTTTGAAGTAAATTATTCTGTTGATTGTTCCTGGATTACCGGATGTAGTTTCATGGCCATGCGAAGTTTTTTACTACTGTGGTTTACCACCTCAGATTATGGTAGTAATAGAAAAGGCAGATCTTTTTGCCAAGCTGAATGGCTGCCAGAGCTGCTGCTTAGGCTGCCTGGGAGTCTTGGTGCCTTGGAGAAATGGTGTAAATGTCCGTGTTGCAGGCCAAGGACAGATTGCCTAAGTGAAGAGATGGCCAGATATGCAGCTAGGTGATTCGGGAAAGGAATAACCTGTCATTTAGTTCAACATGTATTTGCTGAGCAGGCAAACAGGCTTCCTGGGGGTCTGGCTGCCCTTTTTTCTTGGTAGTCCAGAAACCTTAGGAGCTCTGCTCCACATCGATACTCGTCAGCCTTGTGCAGAGAAAGGAAACCCTGGACAGAGGGACCAGCTGCCAGCAATGCTGATGGAAATAGTCCTGGTACTGGCCTTAAGCTTTGAGATATAAATAGATTTTTTTATAAAATTATATATATATTAGAACACTATTCTTTGTTGGAAAAAGGCTCACACAAAAGATTAGGGACGTTTCCATTTAGAATAAGGAATCACAGCAATTCCCTTCTCTCTTTAGAATGTGGAGGAGAACTTCCAATGGTCCAGTGTTGTATTTGGAGAGGAAATTAATAAGGATTTGATATTTATGTTTATTTTTTATGCAGTAATTTCTCATTATTTTATGTTCGCACCAAATAATTTTATTATTTTTCTTCTGCTTTTACTTGTATGCCTGGTAGAGCCACATTTTTATGTTATGAATGAAGAAAGGGATCCTTATTTTACCTTATTTTCATTTTAGCAGTCAGTAGAGCACATCTGTGAGTATGTATGGTTTTTTTTTCTTTTTTTGTATGGATAAAGAGTTCAGTGAACTCACTAGTTACGCAAAGCAATGGAGTCAGTTTCCTGTGGTCTTAGCCTTGCCTGGAGTATTGAGAAATGCCTGATTTAATGGACTGAGACTTCCAAATGTGTCTGTAGGTAGGGAAACAGGTTTTACATCATACAGTGCTCTAGGATGTGTGTGTTTTGTAGATATTCCAAAACTATAAAAACATTGAAGTATTTTTTTTTAATAATTCCTGAAAGATTTTGGGCTTTTATGTTGCTCTTTGAAAGTTAGAAAAGCTCAGCAATAAATATTTTCTGGAGAGCAATGCCTAACCTATCTGACATGGTGATTCAATTAAATAAGACTTCTTGACAGCAGGACTATTATTTTCTCATATTTTTATAAAATATATATAAAGACAAGAAATAAGATAGGAAAACCCGTAATATTGAAGAGGTAATGAATAATCAGTAATAAGTGGTTTGGAAACAAATGTGCGTAACTATTCTTTCTTTGGAGTTGAAACTTGTATGAGTTGTTAATGAAAAGAGTTAAGCAAGTAGTCTTTTGACATGAATAGTAAAACGTACTTAGTCACTAAGACTCAGATATGTCTCCTTATCAGCTAATTACATGAAATTTTATTAAACTACTCAAGAGCTACCATCTTTGGATCACAAAAAAAAAAAAAAATCTTTTAGGAGTATTCCGCACATCTCAATGAAATCCATTCACATGTTTTAAATTTGGATATGAGTGTTCACATACTGTAACTCACTGCATAATTCTATGTGTTCCATAAATAGAATGAATTCATTCTGTGGATTTGGAAGAAAAAATGAGCTGTCACTAATGGAAAATTTATGCTGGCAACTGTGATAAGGTATCACATTTAAAAGGATTTGGGGCGAGGTCGTTTTGTTGCTTTTTGACTTTGAGATTGTGTGACGATGAGAACCACTGAAGCATATTGCACTGATTAAATGTAGTACTTTGGAGTCTCAAATGTCACAAAACATATGGAATACCAGGAGCATTCATCACTGTTTGAAAGGACTTTCTAAAGCCTTGATAGCCTGGTCTAATGATAGTGCCAGCAAAATAGTCAGTGAATGAAATGAAGATCTGGTAGCATGAAAAAAAGTGAAGTAATGCTGGAACCAGGAGTGTTAGGCTGCTACAGAATTACAGCTTTTTCTTCCTCCTGCTTATCCTCCTCCTCCTCTTTTGAAGGAAGAACTAAGATTGTGGTCAGGAAAAGCCGTAGAGATGCTTACTCTAGCAATAAACAGACATTGAATCTGGATATATGTTTGGCATTTTAAAAAACAAACTTTGAACACAAGATGGGATGAGCAGAAATTTTATTTCAGTGAGGGCAGACTTGAACATGTGACTATTGCTATTGCTAATCAGATGTGGTTTTCTCTCAGTAAGTGGTAACAGTGATCGGTCTAATTTTGGTGGAGAAGGGAAAGACTGTTTTGACAAATTAATTTTTAAAATGATAGTGGGATAGTGTTAAGGGAAGAGGGAGGAGGTAGCTTCCTGGAAGCAGTCCACAAATATAAGCAGTGTGTTCACTCACTTGAAGACCACATTTTAAACGTATTTTAGATAAAATGGAAATTGGGTCGGTATTAATTGTCAAATGTTTGAAATCCTTACAGGAGACAAAGAGTCAGTTTCCTAAAAGTATCCTGATTCCACTTCCTTCTAGTATCCTACACTGAAACTTTACATGATATAAAGGCAGAACTCATTTATCTTTTTGTGAGGCAAACTTAAACTTTTATTTTATGTAAAAAATAACTTTTGTTGAAAAGAGCAAGAAGTATGAGAAACTTTCACTGTTAGAAGACAATATATGAAGAATTTTTAAAATAAAGTAACGAGCAAATAGCAATGCTTTATCATATCATGTTTGTCAGAGGCATCTGACAGAGACACAGGGCTTCGTTATGTGTAAGGGTTACTTGGGAAGACAAGCGCCATAACTCCAAACTTCCCCCCCTTTCTTCCTTCTTCCCTCAGCTTTTGTTGCTGAGCACAACGTTGTATGGTATGGAATATCCCTCTGGTCAGTTGTGGTCAGCTGTCCCAGCTGTGTCCCCTCCCATCTGATGGTGCACCCCCAGCCGACTTGCTGGCGGGGCAGTCTGAGAAGCAGAGAAGGCCTGGATGCTGTTTAAGCACTGCTCGGCAGTGACCGCATCATCCCTGTGTTATCATCACAAATCTGAAGCTTAGCCCCATACCAGCTACTGTGAAGAAATTTAGCTCTATCCCAGCCAAAACCAGCAGGACTTTTATTTAGCGTGTCACACTTACAGATTCAAAATTCTGTGCAGGAATGTTACAAGTCTTCAATAGAAATATGTGTCTTTAATAATTCCATTAATGCTATTTTGTTTGTGGTACTCAGTTGTAGATAAATTTTGTTTCGATTCCATCAGACAGTGCTAACTTGTCTTTTCTTGGTGTAGTACAAACTCTTTACACTAAGTAATATTAGCTTTAGACTGTACAAACAAGCACATACGCACTTTGATTACTGAAATGCCGGGGATGCCAGGAAACATACAGTTATTTCACGTCAGTTACATAACAAACATAAATAAATAGTAAGAATTCCTGTAGCTTTAAGACATTTCATTCAGATGGAAAGTAAGCACCTTTATAAGTTTAAATTATGTTTTGATCAAGAATAAGATGTAAGTCGCTATTTTTGTTTTCCTTTATTATATAGACGTAGCACAAAATGTTTATATTCGCTTATGAATTGTTTTTAAATTGCAGTTCAAAGTTACCTCATAAAAATAGATAAGTGAAAGCTGAACTAAAAGAATTTCTAAATGCAGTGTATTAATTGGCTGCACTCTAACATGCAATTTAACAAATAATTTTGTGCATAGAGAATGGAATCCTCTTTAATTTTCCCAAAAGGGAAGCGAATTTTCTGCCTTCTTGTGCAAGAAATATCTCTTTAAATTCTTCTGTGTCTGGAACTAGCTAATGTTTCTTTGGGTTGCTGAGGAGTAGAAGTCAGAAAATAGTGGTTTACATAATCATTAAACAGTCAAGGAAAAAAATGCCAATTACATGTTGGTATTAGATCTATATGGCGTTATGTGAGGATCTAGACATAGCTCTTGAATATTTGAAAATTCAGAATACTACTCTGATTTATGTAACATAAATTATTACCATCTATCCTATGACTAAATCAAAGCACCAAGTACCAATACTGATTATTTTGAGCCTTATCATCAAATCTTGTTTACACACTGAACCTGTTGCAAAATAAGCTGGCGTATGAGATTTAAACATGGTAAGTATTCTGTGCTGTCTTCAGTTAAATTCTAAAGTGAACTAAATTACCCAAACAAAGAAATTTTAGGACTAACGGAATGAGAGTGTCTGTAGGAGAAGCTATTACAGGTTGTTTTCCCTGGGTAGATCATCCCTGAGTCAGTGGAGGAGCTGGGCTGAATCTGGGTCATCTGACTCCTGCCTTGTGTAGCCAGTGTGCTTCACTAAGAGCTGCTTCTTGTGGAATTGGTGGGGGTGTTTTCTGCATTTGCACTGTGATGTTAAAAATTATTATGGGACATCTATTGTTATGATTTTACAGTATCCTACTGAGACATCTACTGAGTGAATAAGTTGCAGTTTCTGAAAAATAAATTATTGACCTACTGTTGTGTTGTGCTTATAGTAATACATGTTCTATATTTTCATTGTTTAACATAGACAAAGAACATTTTCTTTTTTCTAGTATCTTTATTACCATTTGGAGCAAAATTGAAGTCACTTGCGCATTTCCTTTTTGAAAGCTGGATAACATTCCTATTTTGTGGCAGTTCAGGACTAAACTGATGATAGAGATTTTAGGATTAAAAAATATACTTGTGAAATCTGTAGTTAGTGCATGTAGAATATCTTTCTACAGATTTTTGCCATGGCAGTTGCCAGGTAAATTTAAAAAAAAAAAAAAGGTAAAATTTCATAGTTGACTATTGTAGATACTAATTTCAAGGTACAGAAAAAGATTTTGGTAACTAAATCCAGAAATCTGTATTACGTTTTCTTGACTCCTTATATGTTCCTGGGGAAAAATAATGCCTTGGAATGAGGTCTAAAGGAAATGGAATAACCAGCTGGGACTGTCTACAAGTAGCCTGTAGGAAACAGCAAGCACAGGTAGTTTATCTGAAACCGCTCTTCTCCCTGGAGACCAAGCTCCTTGTTCAGATTGTCACAGGATGTTCAGGATGGCACCTTCCTCCATTTGCCATTCACAACCTGATAGGCACCACAGTACTTCTTCTGAAGTCCTGATCAATTCGTGTTGTTGCTCTGAGGAACTGGAAGCAGAGGAGATATGTGTGTATGTTAATGTGAGAGGAGGGTGATACCTACGTTTGCTATATCTTAGAGATTATGCCTTTTACTGGGCTCAGCTTCTTTTTCACCTTAAGGGGATTCAGTTGCAGCTCTCGGGACAGAGACTGGCACCTAGCTGTCATGTATAATGTGGTGGGAGGCCCAGCACCTGTGCGGCTATGTGAAGTCAGTCATTCCTTTACACAGCCAAGAACTGCCAATTTGTGGAGCGGAGAGGGTTGAGAAGCAGCATGAGTCATTGTCTGCTGATTCAGATTTTTTACCTGAACTGTGGGAGATCTGGCTTCAGTTCCTGTTCCAGCAGTGACAGCTTAGCTATGGTCTCTGGAGGAATTTATGTAAGGACAGAAACATTCTGACTGAGGCAGCAATAGAAACAAGGGAGGGAAAATTCTAGGTGTCCAGAGATCATGAGGTAATGGTAGGCACAATGGAGGTAAAACCTAGGTGCCTAGAGATCATTACACTGAAAATAAGACACTTACTAAGGCATATAAAGCCTTTTGACATGTACATTTGGGCACCAAATTTCTGGCCAAAATGTATCTAGTTCAAATGTATCCTTATACCAAACTTTTTTTCTTTTCTTGTTTGTTTTTTCTTTATTATTATATAAATATATATCAAAACTTTGCTTAATGACTAGTTAGTTTGGTCAAATTGATCTAATACTTTTCCTTGGTCACTCAGGATTACTGGATTTAGTCATGCTTCTGAAAATTTTGGGCTTTTGTTACTAATTCTTGTCTTTCTTCCAAGTTTTTTAACAGAAGGGCCAGATAATGCAGATAAATGAAAACAAATCCACCTATTGTTCCGTAAGCTCTCTGCTGAGTCACTGAAAGAGATTTCTGTGAAGAAGTTTTCACTTCTTCTTAATGCTATATCATTATACCAAAGACAAACTTTTGAGTTTATTGCAACCAATCTGATAAACTACATGGAGACTGACATTAATTTTAACAGAAAAAAACAGTACTCTAAAAAGACAATTAGCAACAAGAAAGAAAGAAGAAATTATGTTATGAAGAAAGAGTTTATATAGCTGCATAACTAGGCAGTTTTCCTTCTTTATCTGACTTACATTGTCTTTTTAATAGTTGTTTGAGATAATAAGCAGTATTATATTTTGGATAACTACTTATGGTGCTGACTTTATGCATCAAAAAAATCTATTCTGGCTTAAAATTAAGATTCAATTAAACAGTTTCATTACTGTGTTGTGAGAGATACGTAGGGTTTCTTTAAAGCATTGTATCTTTTTTGGACAGGATTTATTAAGAAAAATTATATGCAAAAGTACTTCTTTAGTTAATACACTGCAAAGAAACTAATGTCTGACTACTGAGAGGTAATGTTGAGCACTATAAAAACCAAACATATTCTTAGAATCATAGAATTGTGTAGGTTGGAAGGAAACTCCATATGCCATCTAGTCCAGCTACTTGTACAAAGCTGGTGCAGTTATAGCAGGTTATTCAGGGCCATGTCTGGGGTTTGAAAGTCTACAAGCATGGAGTTCCCACAGCATGTCTGGGATCCTGTTCCACCCTTTGACCACTTTCAGGATAGTTTTTTCACCCTTATATCTAATAGGAACTTCCCGTGTCCATTGCCTCTCATCCCATTGCTGTGCACCTTTAAGAAGCGTCCAGCTCTGTCTTTTCTGTATCCTCTAACTTGGTGGTTGAAGACAGCCAAAAGGTCTCCCAAGCCTTCTTTTTGCCACGCTGAACAGATGCAGCTGAACAGATTCCCTGGATGGTCCCATGCTCCATCTCTCTGACAGGCTTGGTGGCCCCCAGTGGACTCATTCCAGTATGTCCACATCTTTGTTAACACTGGGGAGCCCAAAACTGGACTTTGCACTCCAGATATAGTCTCACAAGTTGTAAATAGAGTGGAAGGATCATTTCCTTATACCTGCTGGCTGCTCTCTCACTAATATAGCTCAAGAGGCTGTTGGCCACCTTTGCACTGAGAGCACACTGCTGAATAGTGTTCATTTTGTTGACCACCAGGACCCCACATCTTTTTCTACAGAGTTGCTTTCTAGGCAATCAGCCCCTCATCTGTAATATTGCATGGACGTATTTCTGCCCTGGTAAAGGAGATTTGCCTAAGATTTGTATATATCTGTCAAGAAATCAGAATCATAGAATGGTTTGGGTTGGAAGGGACCTTTAAAGGTCATCTAGTCCAAGCACCCTGCAGTCACCGGGGCCATCTTCAACTCAGTCAGGTTGCTCAGAACCCCCTCCAACATGAGCTTTAGTATTTCCAGGGATGGGGCATCTACCACCTCTCTGTACAACCTGTTCCAGTGTTTCACCACCCTCATCATAAAAAATTTCTTCCTTATATCCCATCTAAATCTACCCTCTTTTAGTTTAAAACAATTATCCCTTGTCCTATTGCAACAAGCCCTACTGAAAAGTTTGTTCCCATCTTTCTTATAAGCCCTCTTTAAGTACTGAAAGCCACAACAAGGTCTCCTTGGAGCCTTCTCTTCTCCAGGCAGAACAGGTCCAACTCTCTCAGCCTTTCCTCACAGGAGAGGTGTTCCAGCCCTCAGATCATTTTTGTGACCCTCCTCTGGACCCGCTCCAACAGGTCCATGTCTTTCCTGTGCTGAGGGCTCCAGAGGTGCACACAGGACTCCAGATGGGGTCTCATCAGAGAGGAGTAGAGGGGCAGAATCCCCTCCCTCGCCCTGCTGGCCTTACTGCATTTGATGCAGCCCAGCATGCAGTTGTCCTTCTAGGTTGTGAGTGCACATTGATGGCTCATGTCCAGCTTTTCATCCACCAGTACCCCCAAGTCCTTCTCGGCAGGGCTGCTCTCAATCCCATCATCCCCAAGCCTGTATTGTACTGGGGATTGCCCCGACTAAGGTGCAGGACCTTGCACTTGGCCTGGTTGAACTTCGTGAGGTTTGCATGGGCCCACTTCTTGAGCTTGTAGAGCAGCATGTGATTTTGAAAGTGATGGTGCTGACAGATAAACCTATTTGGTGTATCTCAAAAACCTGGCAGTACTTTCTTGATTTTTATGGGGTAAATGATAGCACAAAGACTGTTATGGACATTGTTTGCAAAGAAAATGAGGTTCATTGCCTGTTTGTGCTTCTATCTTTGTTGCACTCATTAAAGCTTGCTGGATGCCCACAATATTTTATTGCTAGCAAATTAGTAGTGCCCTATCAGAGTCTTATTTTAAGGACAGGTTTGCAGTGGTAGTTTTCTGCTTTCAGTGGCAGCAGTTTTCTGGAGAAAGAAGTGCTCTTGAGCTCAGAAAAAAACCTTGGAATCAAAATCACTTGCAAACTTTACAAGCATTTGTTTGACAGAATTAGGATAGTCTTCAAATACCTGTGTTCCCTAACTGCTTGTTATGTTTGAAAAGGAAAGAAAAGAAAAAAACGTTTTATTATCTCAGACTTACAAAGAGGATAGACATTTTTCAGTACAGTCTTTCTGAAGGAATGCAATTTAGATCACCTGTGATCAAAAATAATTTTATCTTGACTGTTTATTGATTTATATGACAGAGGTTTGTTTTTGTCAATTATTTAGTAAACTGAAGCAATTGAAACCACATTGCATTTGATCTTGAATAAGCCCGTTTCTTAAGTAACCTCAGCAGCCTAAAATTGCCTTCTTCAAGATAGGTTTTAACACGGTGTGTGCTGGGTGCCCACTGCTAGTAACACAATTGTTTACCATGTAGTAATGCAGAAGATTCCTGACCTATATTTTTGTAATATGCACATTAAATAGTAAAAAAAAAAAAAAAGCGTTAGAACTTCTCTGTTTAAATGAAGAGGTAAATTCTAAAATCTTGGAAAGACTAAGGCAGACAAAGCTGCTTCATTGGGAACTGTATGACTTGAGGTGTATTTCAATACAGGTTGATAAAGTGATGCTATGGAGCTGCATTGCTCATTAGCAACTTCTTTAAGTGGTAATCTAGATATACAGCTAAAAGTATCAAAGTTGTTTCACAAGGTCTTTTTCATGATTCAAGTTTCAGTTTTAAAATACGCTGGTTAATTTTTTTAAAATATACACTTTCTATCCTACTAGAAAAAAGCTTGCAGTGGCCAGCTGATTCACACAATTACACAATTTTTCTGCTGGTAAATCCTGCAGCATGGCAAGTACTAAGGTCACTCACATAATTTTTAGATAGGTCTGCCCCTGTACAAAAGGAAACAGTGCTACAATACCAGATGTATTTGGCCAGCAAAGCTGGCTGGAAATAAGGAGGTAATTGTTTGCTGTTCTGTATTATGTGAAAGACCAGGAGAACATTAAGAAAGATGAGGTCCCCTCAGGTATTTGGTGTGCATCACATTGTTGGGAAACAAATTATTCCTTTGCATGGATTTGGATCTTCATCAATTTAGATATTTGTTGACATATTTTGTGTGATTTGAGTCTTTTTCACAATTATGGACCAAAAATGCTACATCACTGCTGTTAACTGCAGGACTAAACAACATGTGTAACATTGTCTCTAATTATTCAGCAGAATCATGGAACTATTGAATTATTTCCTAGCCCTACTGAGCCTTGGTTTGCAGAAGGTTCCTGAGGCTCAGTGGTTCTGCTGCAGGATTCAGGCATGCAGCTCGTATGTGCAGTACATGAAAGCAACTTACAGAGGCCAAAAGATTTTATGTCACTGATTTTTGTTATCTCATTGGTTTTATGTAGTACCTTGTAAAGCAGATGCCCTTATTGCTTTCACAAGCTTGTAACTTTTTAAAATTTTTATCTTTGTTACTGAAAATATTCATTGATTTTTTTTCTTCTGTTCACAAGGTTTTCTGAGTGAACCTTTACCTTATTCCTGAATTGTTTAAACATATTTTTTCCTTTCTTTGCTGATGAAAGAAGGTGTGTGTTTGTGTGTGCATGCCTGCAAGTTTCTGTGCTGAAAAGAGGAGCAAATATCTAATGTTGTTACAAACTGAAATTAAATACTGCTTTGTAGGATTTAAAAAACGTTTCAAGTAGTTAAGAGTTACTTGTGGGAATTTTTGGTAGATGCTTACAATACTTTAGACTGTAGCTTCCCACTAAAATAAGTGTTTCCTTCATGAATTTCATATCTTGATTTGAAAATTGTGTAGTAGAGGCAAAGCATAGGTAATTTTTACTCCCCTCTTAGTTGAGGTCAACTCAACTAATTGCATGTCTCGTAACTTTCAGTTTTTCTGTGTTGATTGGTCTGCTTCTCCCCAGTAGAGCTTGACATTCCCCTTGTAACGCTACAGGTGTGGGGACGAGTGGCTGGAAAGCTGCCCGGTGGAAAAGGACCTGAGGGTGCTGGTCAACACCTGGCTGCACACGAGCCAGCAGTGTGCCCAGGTGGCCAAGCAGGCCAACAGCATTCTGGCTTCTATCAGGAATAGTGTGGCCAGCAGGAGTAGGGAGGTGATCGTGCCCTTGTACTCGGCACTGGTGAGGCCGCACCTCTAGTACTGTGTTCAGTTTTCGGCCCCTCACCACAAGAAGGACATTGAGGGGCTGGAGTGTATCCAGAGGAGGGCAATGAGACTGGTGAGGGGACTAGAGAACAAGTCTTATGAGGAGTGACTGAAGGAACTGTGGCTATTTAGTCTGGAGAAGAGGAGGCTGAGGGGAGACCTTATTGCTCTCTACAACTACCTGTAAGGAGGTTGTAGTGAGGCGGGTGTTGGTCTCTTCTTCCAGTAACTAGAGATAGGATGAGAGGCAATGGCCTGAAGTTAGATCAGGAGAGGTTTAGATTGGATATTAGGAAAAATTTCTTTACTGAAAGAGTGGTCAGACATTGGAACAGGCTTCCCAGGGAGGTGGTGGAGTCACCAACCCTGGAGGTGTTTAAAAAACATGTAGATACTGGGACAACAGTTGGACTTGATGAGCTTAGAGGTCTTTTCCAACATTAATGATTCTATGATACTATGATTTGGATATTTCAGTGTGAAGACAGCTTTATTTTTTAGAGAGGGCCTAACCACTCTCAAGATTTCTTTCTTCGTATTCTGTTTATGCCAGGAAAGCTTTCTGTGAATCACAGAATCACAGAATCACAGAATAGTAGGGGTTGGAAGGGACCTCTGTGGGTCATCAAGTCCAACCCTCCTGCCGAAGCAGGGTCACCTACAGCAAGCTGCACAGGACCTTGTCCA
>Ga0065711_1040376_pt1 | contig 17021 bp, 9 predicted proteins | sample Hoacrofraction12_FD_59098 | JGI IMG/M metagenome (GOLD analysis project Ga0065711, IMG submission 59098) | Hoatzin crop microbial communities from Cojedes, Venezuela - Epithelial fraction 12 v2 (version 2) | ecosystem: Host-associated > Birds > Digestive system > Esophagus > Crop | place... | reverse complement strand
TTTTTTTTTTTTTTTTTTTTTTTTTTTACTCTATAACATACTCCCAGCATGGCAGTCTTTCAGTCTGTGTCCAAACTTTACCATTTTAGGTGTCCTCCTTTTTCTTTGTATTCCAGGAAATGTAGGGCTTGGATATCAGCCACCTTCCTCTGTTCCTGCAAAAGCCTCACAACGTTCAATGGCTCCTTGCCTAATTAGTCCCATCTCTCTTATACTGTGTATCCTTTCTACACTGCTTTGTTACTAGATTGACTCTGCTATTCAGTAGCTTACGTGGAGGGTACCCAAAGAGGGGTAATGCAGCTCTGACTGAGAGCAACTGGAATTGTATCCTACTCGTTTCTAATAACTGGTTTCTGTTCCAGCAAAGCTTCCATGATTTCAAGTCTCAGTGGCTTTATAGGAATCCTATATGAAAGAGATGAATATGTGCAAAAATATAGTTAATAGAAACAGTGTGTCATTCACTGGCACGAATGAACATAGAACATTTTTCATAAGTTAGTAGATTGAATTAGCTTGCATTACAAATTACTTCCTTAGTCCAGCCAGCTCTTAGCAAAGGAAGGAGCCTGAGGTCAGGCAGACTGGCATGAAGCTGCTAACTTCAAACCTGAGAATATCTGGAGAGAAACCTGTAGGGGCACTTTGTATGCCAGTAATTACTAATAGCCCCTGTACCACAGTTCAAAACAGGAAATAGAAACCTTCTTTCATGTTAATGATTGCTTTCTAATTACATAAACAGCAGTGAGAAAGCAATCCTTTGTAGAAAGCCACTTCTCTAGCTTAGAGAGGAAATAAATTTTTTTGTGGCGTTCCTGGTGGCATTGCTGTGGTGAATGTTGAGTTCAAGCTTCCAATAGAAACAAAGGGGGAAATAAGATGTCTTAGAGTCTGTTTACAAAAGTGAAACGTTACCCATGATAGTTTTCATGAACTTAATTTAAAAACTCAAGCTTGAAAAAAAAATTGCAAATGGTAGCATTTTTTTCAGAACATCTAAAACCAGTCTTATTCCCCTGGAAAATAATGAGGGTAGAAGAGTGGGTAGTTAAAAAGTCCTGAGAAACATGTTAATTAGACTTGATGTCATGGTATTAGTGGATGTCATCTGGACGGAGCAGCCTTATAATCAAGAAGTTAGCAGGCATAAAATCAAGAAGTTACAACTGAGAACTGTCCTAAATTTACTGGTCATTATGCTCTACATGCTTCCAAAGGAAATATGTCACAGAGATACATTAGATTTATTTGTTATTTAGCTTCATCACAAAGTTAAATGAATATTTTATTGCTTGATAAACAATACTTTACCTCAAGGGCAGTTTTCACCACGGGTTATTCAGTTATAACTTATGCTGCTAAGATAATCTGAGAGCCTGCACAAAAATTATTGCTGTCCACGTTAAAAGAAGTATGTTTCAATGAAATCATACTTGCTTCATAAGGAGTCTGTAGCTTGGTTTACCAATTAAAAACATTATTTTGCTGTAGCAGCATTGTTCATAAACAGCAAGAAAATAATTACAACCTTTTTAAAGCAAGATGATAAGGAATAAAATCATCACAATGTCAGATCTTTAGTTTCCTTCTGGTTGTGTGTGTAACATTGCCCAGTCACTTGAAAGAACTGCTATATGGTATAACATAAACCAGCCTCAAGACTACAGCAATTACAGTCTAGATATTTGACATACACCATATGAAACAAACAAACAAAAAATCTGCTCAATCTAATACACATTAAAGCAATAGAAAGCAGAAGGGTGAAACACCAGGCACTAGGGACGTTTCTGTAAATACAGCTCTGTTAGAAGGAACAACTTGAAACCGCTTTGGTAGCTCAAGGTCTCAGAATCAATGACAGTTCTGTTACGGGTCAAAGTCCATTTGCAGCTTCTGCTCTGCTCTCAGCCTCAGCAAACCAGTCATATAGTTCACAGTGAGTGGGATTGTCTAATTTTATCTGTTACACTGAATGGAAGTGTTGTCTAGATGGGACATCAATCCTTCCAAACCCCATACCGTACTCTTCTAGTTCATCTCCCAGTTAAAGCAATTAGGACAGAAGATAATATAACATTGAAAGCTTTAAAAAAATGAGTAGTACTGTGTGCAGCATAACTAATGATGTCTGGTTTCCCTCCTATCTCTGATGTCTAAGAAAGTGTGATCTCATTAGCCTCTTTCACAAGGAATAATAATAGGGTGTCTCTTGTCCATCCACTTGCCAGTTCTCATAAAATTATCAAAATTGCTTGTCTTTAGACTGTTTACCTCTCTGAAATGATGTTCAAGAGTAACTGTGAGTTTGACAGACAGACTGACATGGGAAATTATTGTATTCACTCAATTAGGTGGAAATTTACTCAATTACCTAGAAAACCAGGCTACAAAGTGCCATCTTTCCTTATTTTGATATGTTAATTCTGAGAATTTCTAGCCAGCTCACTGTAGAAAAGAGAGATCTGGACATGCTGTTTTCCAGTCTCTTTATTGTGGACTTCCACGCTTCTCTCCTTGTAGGTGAAACTCTAGTTACACTGGGCAATTACAAGGAATAGCACAAAGTTACTTGTGCCTGATTGCCATGCCCCTGAACTGCAACAAAGAATTACAGCTGAGAAGTAGGAATCCTTCTGTGGCTTTCCCACAGCTACTCATGTAAACAATTGCAGCTGCTAGTCAGAGGTGTGTGTAGATCAGAAGCTGTTCTTGAGCAATAGTACTTTAGTGGCTTATGCCCTGCTTAGACCCTAGTCAACATCAGCTCAAACACTTAGTAGCTTGTGGGGATCTCAAGAAAAAAAATCTGTAAAGGACTTGTGTGGTTATGTGTGTATGCACAGGTATAATGCAGTGGAGGTTTAAGAGAACAGTATCATACAAAACAAGAACAGTACAGGTTATTAATTATCATAATGGTACTAAGATGAGAGTAGTTATTGGGAGGAAACAAAAGGCCTTTAACTTGTAAAGGTCCTGGTATTTTTTGTGGCATTGCCACAATCTGTCTCTTTGAGCCTGCGAAATACCCATTAAGAGCTGATGTGGAAGTGAACCATTGCGTGACAGCTCTGTAACATGCTTAAACATTAGTAAAAAACATACTCATGGGAATCTGTTACTTGATGCAGCTTCTTACACGTTGGGGGTTTGTCTGGCTATCCTCAGGCTGGCAGAGACAGGCCATGTAGCAGCTCCAGGTGAGTGTGAAACAAGGTCACAGAAGAGGAAGTTACGAACAGGTAATGATCTCCTCCCCTCCCCCCCCCTCTGTTTTCCACTGTATAGCAACTAAACAGTCTTACTTTATTAGTATTGCCTTGATAACAAGTAATGTATACAGTTCTGGTTTTGTACGATCTTGTTGCATTTTGTTACCACTGCATGTTACTGGAGACAGAACAACAAAGGAAGATTTCATTGAGCTTCATAAAGTTTGGATGGGGATAGAGCTTAGTATCTCCAAGGTAAAAGCTATCTCTGATCCCAGTAACTTGTAGAACTGGGAGAGCAACAGTTTAGAAAAAACACACTTCCCTGAGCGGTTTCTAGTCTACAAAAATATTGAAGGGCAACCATTCACTTGCTGTCCTGCTATTTCTTCCTGCCATATCATTTTGTGGTTGGGGCCATTGGGCAACTTTTTGTACTTTAAAAAATGTCATATTTTCAGTGACATTTCATAAATGTTTAAGTGTATTCAGACCTTGAAGACCAAAAAGTGAATGAGCCATCCTTAAGTATCGTAACAATTTGAACTCTCGTTGCTGGGTGTTAGGAATCTAATTTTGAGCTAATGGTGAGCATCCCCTGCAAAGTGCTGCACATCTCCTGCTCCTGATGAAATTAATGACAGCTAAGAATATTTTGCACTTCAGAAGAGTAAGTTCTTATTTACCACGCAAGAAGATACAAGAGTGGGTCATAATTATTAAGTCTAAGCCCTTGTTTGTCATTCCTATTAACTTTAGCACCATCAGGAAGAGGTCTCATATGAATTATGTATCTGTTTTTCCTTATGCTGCCACAGGGGTAAAATTACAGCTCAGAAGATAGCTGCCTATGTGTAGATGGCATTTCTTAGTCAGCATCAAGATGTATTGATCTGTGATGCGCTGTATAAATTACATATGTTAACATTTCAATCATTAATTTGGTATAACACCTGATAATATAGTTCTCTTTTTAAGTAATATATATGTGCAGTATTAAAAAACTCCAAACAAAGGGTAAAATATCTAGAATTTTAACATTTAAAATACAATAAAAACAACCCAAAATTATACTTACAGAAAAAAATCCCAGTAAAAATGATTGTTAAACAACTTAATTATAGCAAATTTCCAAGAATTGTTTTGCCATATATGAAGCACTTTGCAATGATCAGACACCATATTCTGTATGCAATATTAAGCAGGAAAATTCAGCAAGGATTGATTTTACTATTGCAAGCCACACTCACTCCAGTTTACACTGTTGCACTTCTGATTAAAACCACGGACGCAAACAGATTTAGTAGGATTTTAACTTTTGTAACTAAGAATTTTAGTGCCTTCACTTTTGTTAGTGAAAAATGGTTATTTCAAAGATAGAACTAATGGTTAATATCATTCGTATCACTGAGGAAATCTTTCTGCTATGAAAGAAGCACTTTTTCTACTGTAAATATTCTCCTCTTTAACTAAAAGGGACAAAGGCAATAAAGAGTTCATGTTCTTTTTTTTTTTCAGAAAGATACAATGTCAGATCATCAGTGTGCCTGCCTTTCTTCTGAGTTCTTAATCTCCCGCTAAGTTTCATTACATATGGAAAGCTCAAATACAGTATCTGGTTAAAGGCACTCAACCTTTCAGGAGTTTACAAAATCTAATGTTATGTTTGAATAATAGACATTTTGGCATTTGGTTTGGTGGAATGTAAATATCATGACTCTAAGTAAAACAGAAATGCCATAAGGAAAAAGTTGTACACACATAGACTTTGTAGAAAAGTAAGAAAAGTACATTCTTCGTGTCATTTTAAGCTTGATCTAAAGAAGTTTTCTGTAGACAAGTACATTTTTCATGGTAAAGCTCTAAAGATAGGTAGATTACTGCTATTGCTTTCTGTTTTTCTTTGTTTTGTTTTGTAATGGATATCTAGTTGACGAGCTGGTAGCTTTTCAAATAAAAGGATTTATGTTTGGTAGTAGAACTGCAAATAATTGGTTTTATTTCGTTTTTTTTCCCAGTTCACTGCCTGAAAAAAACCTCAAAACACTGTGGTATGTTGATCCAGAGCTAAAATTCATTGATTGTGCTAATGAAAGAAGAATGAAACCAAATTAACTTATTTAAAAAATTTTATTAGAAACATTTCATTTTGTGTTTTTACATTATTTTAGAAATTTTCCATAATTTTGTCATTTAACAAAGCAAAAAGTAATTTCAAAAAAATGAACAAGAAATATCTTACCTAGAAAATGTATAAAAAAAAGACTTTCAGATTTCCCCTTTCAGCCAAAACTGTTAAAAGTTAGTACAACACAAAGGATGTTTTTTCAGAGAATGGAATGTTCGTGGAAAAAAGATCATAAAACACAGATTCACTATTTGCTGTAGACTTTTCAAAGCTCCTTAATTAATTTAGCCTGTAATATAGGATTTTGGTAAAGTGAAAATTTAAATTTATATCCACTGTTTTGGTTCCAGTCTGTAGTGACAGTTAATATAAAATTTGCTGTGCCTGTAAGTACCCTGAGCTTTAACAGGGTTTTATGTGGGCGCAGGAATGTTCAGTACAGAATTCTTACTGAATGACCAATGCCTGATTTTAAAATTCATGATTCCTCACGTAAGGACCCATCTGTAAATGTGAACGTGTTCACAGTGAGTGTTGTCTTAGGAAAGGAACCTGCAGGGTATGGTAGCCAGTTGGAAAATCCGTAGTTATTTGTAGCATGATGTACTTGCTTACCTTGCAGCTTTATGTTGTGCTGATCAGTTCAGTCTATAACTGGGAAAGCTAACATTTTTTTTTCTCTTTGATCCTCCCAGTAATTGCATATATGATAAACATCACACTCTTAAACAAATATTTTGACCCTGAAGAGCCATCCAGAACATCTACATAAGTTTCAGAATGGTAATGTGAAAACTTACTTGTGTCTTGGACACTGTTTACCTCTATTTTGATATTGGCTGAGTATTTCGTGTTTTACAGCACCACTAATATATGTAATAAGCTAATAAGAGTTCTGATTATATTTCTGTAACTCTTACTCCTTGACATAAAGTCTTTCTCCTACTGTGTAAGTAAGATTAATTTGTAATCTTATAGGCTGACTTACATCTCCCACAGTGATCAAAGTAGGCTAAGTACTTAAAGTCTTAAATACAATCTGGGCCTAAATTATAAAAATTAAACACTCTTCTCCATGTGCTGCTTCCTCCCATTTATGATATGCCTGTATCTAACAGAAAAGATTGAAAGATTGCCTTATTTATTGTTCAGAAAAACACATATGACAAAAAAAACCCCAAGGTTTACTAATATCAACTGTAAAAAGCAGCTTTTATTACTAGTGGCAATAGGAAATCCTAATATTTAGTACTGTGTATTGTGCATGAACTACTGAATTATCGTCCCATGGATCTTTATGTATTTGACATGTACAAATATTAACAATTCCATGAGGTAAGTAAGCAAAAGGTAATTCTCTGGATGACATATGCTTATTTGATGGCAAGGCAAGGTTATAATGAAGACTGTTAGCCACACAAAGTGTTACTCAGTGTTAGTAAAGGGAGGAACCTCAAGAGATCTGCAGAGGCTTTCTAAAGGCACATTGCAAGGTGGGATACATCTCACCTAAGTTTAACCATCTAAAAATTAAGGATTTATTCATAGGTAGTGCTCTAAGTTCCTTTTATTGTTGATAAAGGCAAGCAATTGCATCTCATCTTTACTTATAATATCTTTCAGTATATTCTTCTTTACTCTTAATATTTGCAATGCTTTTACATAAAAGAGTGATAGGAAAACAGATTCCAGGAGACTTTTATAAGATATTTGTAAGTTCTTTGGCAGGAAAGGTGGTTCTGTGAGAGCAAGAAGAGTTCTTTAAAATAATCCTTGCTCTGTAAGACGTACAAAAGATTGTGAACTGAAACATGAAAAGTGTCCTCACAGTTGAAATTATCTACTGGTGTGCTGCCAAGCTGTTTATATCCTGTGTCCTAAATCAACATCACTTCCATGTCATATAATCGCTGTTTAGTCGTATGTTATTGCATGGAGCTTCCGTGTGTTTAGCGCAGAGTAGAAGAGGGAAACTACAATTGTCTTTGATAGGATTAAGCTATACATCTAATCCTTTTTGTTCCAGATGTCAATACCTAAAAATAGTATCAGAGCATCAAATGCAGAGCTTCATACATAATTTTAATCCCTCGTACTGTGCTGTACATCACAGATCTGGAAATTATGACATGTAAAAGCTTCTAAAAGTGTATTCTCATTGCTTTTAAATACAGTACTGTTAATAGTAAACATTTTACTGAGTTATTTTGGAATACCCCATGTGAGGACTAAATCAATTGCAAATTGTTTATACAAAATGACGGAGGGAGCTCAGCATTTCATGGCAGGTGAAAAGCATGTCGCACATACTGACTTTCCATCTGTGGCTGCATACCTAGACAGTGCCAAACTGAACACTAGGTAGCATGCAACAGCTGAGAAGACAAAATGTGATGTGCATTTAATTTCACCAAGAGAACTGTCACATGCCACAAAACACATCAACTCCTACTGCAAAATAACTATTTTGTATGTGTGTATCCATAGCCATAGAAGATATATATAACTATATCTTTCTTGTTTGGATGTGCTATATTTCTTCATTATAGAGATAATCTTGTGTGACTCTAACAGCTGTACAATTTAGGTATATGGTACTATGCATGATTTGCAGGTGCCGGATGACAAAAATAATTTAAAGTCTGCTAATTTTCTAGTGCACAGAAATCCCTCACTGCATGGAGATTACAAAAAAAGTACTGAATTGAAATCTGTGTATCTATTTGGCTTTTAAACCACCAGTCACTCAATAAGAAATAATAAAAAGACTGTACGTTTGAAGAGCCTGAAATGCTTTATGCTTTGCTGCTGCAAATTTCGTCAGCAAAAGCAGCTCAACTCATCTAAAACTCATTTCTGAGTTGTGCTGACATTAATGAAACCAACAATACTGGTGCAAAAACAATGACAGAAAGAAAAAAGTTTTTTATTTTAAGCTTCATTGAAAATAAAAGACAAAACAGAACATTCATCAAATGGGGACAATTTGTGATTAGTAGAAAAATGTCATCAAAATTTAAAATGATCGTACTTCAAGTGTTAGTAGATCACAGGTAGGCTACCTCTTTTATTGTAAGGCATATTTGCCAGCTTTCAGAGGAAAAAAAAAGGAATTGTGTGCAAATTTTTTGTAGTTACTGCAGAAAGACTTGTCTTCTACTCGCTTTGATGATGTAAAATGTATTTCATAGCTTCTCCTAAACACAATCTGCCTTACCTGGATTAAAAACATTCCTCTCTGATTTTGCGTTTATGGCAATGTAATTAGTGTGCAAGTGTATCTCCACTTAGTTTCTGCAGGTCTTGAGTAAATATAGTTGTGTTCTCATTTTCATTTTTTTATATATCAGGAGGAAACTATACCATGCACCCACTTTGTGAAAAAGTGTCGTGTAACATTATGTGAAAGATGCTTATCTTTTGACAATCTGAATGAAGTACTTGAAAAAGGGCTACCTTTGTGAAATAAAAAATCTCACCTAGTTTATCTAATTGGGTATGCAAGCTCTTATTTTATCAGTAACAAGAATTGTCATCTAACGGTGTTCACACTTGTTGCCCTAAGGATGAAATGGCAATCAGAGACATTGTTCATTCTATTCGGGCTTCTGAGTTGTCATGCAAATCAGTATGCAGATATAGTCTGAGGATGAAGCAAATAACCTCAGTGATGAAATGAAACATGAAACTCTCATTTGAACCTTTTGGTGTTGCTTTACTGAGCTTCATTGCCTAAACAACAGTATGCATATTATTATCATAAACATTCGACATCATTGTCTTGGTTTATGTAATGTTCTGGTAGGGAGTTTGCTGTGACCTTATTGTGTCTTTGTATTTAAAGACTTGAACAATACTTTTGTCTTCACTGCAGCCATTCCATAACTATGTATCTCAAAAATTTTTTCAAACATATTAGTTAGAATGGGGCAGTTAATATAGATTTTAAAGGAAATTCTGTTATTGCATCAGTTGGTATACATTTTTATACACATCATAACTATGCATGCATATATACATATAATTTTATGTATATATGTCTATGTTTTAAATACACATTTACATTTGTATACACTGAAGAGTTTCAGAAAGGTCAGGTTTTTATGTTTCTCTTCTTCCCATTACTTTTAGAAGAAGACTTTCAGCCCTTAAAAGAATCTAAACTAAATTTTCAGCTCTTGATGCACAAAAAAAGGAATACTTACTAGCTCTCTTTTTGTAGATGAGTATAGGTAAACAGGTAATGAGGGCTGAAATCTGCAAATATTTATTTAAATGAAACATTGAATTTTCCATGGCAATATTCTAAGTCATTTTATGCTCACTTTGCAAGAATATTCTAGGAAATTAATTTGCTGAGAGGCTGCTTAAAATATGTATTGTTACTGAATAGTGGATGATGCCAGTGAAAGTCATACTTGGATTTCTAATATGCAATTATTGAAAATGAACAATAAGCTATTAGTTCTAAGCTCTACTCTGCCCTGCAGAGAACAAAAAAGAAAATGTGACTGCTGCTTATATGATAGCTGCAATACTTTACCTGTAATCTCCTGCTCTGCTTTTCCGGTTATAGTTACACGTCATCATCATCAAAAACATAGTTTGTTCCTACAAACATTTTATGAATTCGTAACTTAACGCTTAGTCAAAATGTTCTTATAATATGACCAAATTTGGGCAGAAATATTTGTAGAATGGGAAATTTATGAAGCCAGACTTTTGGGACAAGACTTGTGTTCACATAGACGATAAAGTGCATCAAACAAAAGACCTATTCCTACTTGTTACTACAGATAAATTATAAAAAATCAAAATCAAATTAATCTTAGCTGTATCCTGTTTTTCCATACTTGTAGTAAACTGCTTTCTACACTATTACCAAGTATATTTGCAGACAGAATTTGGCTAATGTTAATGAATGAATAAATAGTATTATTCTATGAATCTTTTAATTAATCTCAGCCTTCTGTTGAGAGCTGTACCATGTAGTATGTATGAGACTCACGCTGCTGATGCTTGCCTTGTGAATGCCCAGACCCAGGCCTGTGGGTCTCAGGTGCATGCAGCAGAGAACCATAGTTTCTCAGGTGCTCTGTAACCCGCATGTCAACCTGGTTTGGTCACAAATCAGCAAATACAAGTGACTGTACATCAAGGGATGAATTATCATGCGAAGATTTGTGCTCAAAGGACTCCAGCAAGGAGGCAGTCTACATAGGTGCAATGTAGATTATGGCTTCTTGCTCACCTTGAGTGACTCATTGTGTAATTTCCTTTCGCAGCTAAATTGAAGATGCTTTTTCACAAGTATTCAAAAAAGAAGAAGGGAAGCTATATTCAGCAAATAAATTATTAACTCTGAATTATTCCCTCAGCTATGTGGCACAGTCGTTGTGCCCCAGTTTTCTGGCTTGCATATGAAGCATAAAATATCCCTGTCCTCAAAGCCTCTTCTGATAGAAATTGACGAGATGGCTGAAGTCAGACCTGGGCCTTGTGAGGTAGCATCTTTCAGCAAAGAATATATAATTTTGCAATTTTATTTTTTCAAGATCTTGTCCTGTTCCTCTTGAATTGAAAGTGAGACTTGCCAATGACATAAAGGCGGGAAAGAATGACCCTGTAGTTTCTCTGACATGGAAGGATCTAGTTATTTGCATACATCAACAGCAGAACATGCACACTGCCATCATACTTGATACTGTGGTCTCAGCATAAACTTTTAGCCCTTTTAGCTGCTTGCTTACAGGAGTTTGGTACGACTCAGCAGCATGACTTTTCCAAGAGGTCAAAGGGCTGAACCGAATCTAAAACCTGTAAGACACCTACGTCAACTAATGCAGAGATTTTACTGGATGATACACTGTAATGCTGAGCCTTACTTACATAAGTGAGTATTTTTATTGAATTGTAAGTAGTTTTACAAAGTAACCCAGGTGTTTTCAGGACAAATTAAACTTCGTACTGTCTTGACTCATGTCACTGGTCCCAGCTCATTCATAGTAGAAATTTGTCAGGGTAAAAATTACTTTGCTCTTTTATTATATATCTGTTCAACCACAGAGCTTATTATCTTTGTCTTGCAAATATGGAGAAAGAAATAAGAAAGGAACATGATCTTCTGAAAACAGGACAGTAAAGCAGGGTCAGAAGTTAGATTTGGCTCAGTAGCTTCTCAGCCCCAAATCAGTTTCCCTCTGCTAGACAGTGTGTGTTTCCAGAAGGTCTGCTTGTATATCTGTATCTCTACAAAGATATCACCATATAGCCACCTTTCTGTATAACTCTTTTTAGAAGTAAAACAGAGGTTTTTCTAAATCAATGTTACCAGATCTGAGATGGTATGTAGAGTCAGTTAGATTCTGTTACTGAGAAGAACATTGACACTGTTTGTTAGTGATTAGGAGCACAGAAACCAGAGAATGAAGTGTATGTACGAAATGTTTTGGAGGGGAAGCTGTTTGATTATGCAGACACTTAAATGCATATATCTGCCTGGATAAATGCATTTTGTGTTGAACTTGATTCAATGTAACAGGGGAAAACCTCACTTTATTAACAAAAAGAGTTGACTGAAAATGTAGTCAAAATGTCAGTCTTTTAGCACAGTTAGAAATCCATCCACTGTAGAAATTTACCAAATTTTATTAATTCTGAGGAACACAAGAATATTAAGAAACCACCAAGGAATAAATCACAGAGTACGTATTTTTAAGTCACCTATGGAGAAAAATGTTTTGACTGGATGTTTTTCTGTGAGACTTAGTATTCAGCAATTACTAAAAGAGAAAGAACATTTTACTTTGGGAATTTCTTTCACATTTCTATGAACATAAAATCTTAGTCTAGAATTGCAATTAACTTCCAATGTTTATTTCAATTCTCTATAAATTTAAAAAGTAACATAAATATTTCACGTAATTTAATAAAATAGTTTAATGTAAATATAAACTAGATTTTTATAAGAGAGATTTTGCAAGTCTGCAATATGCTGATGCTGATGGTTAATTATAATCATCGTTCTGTTTGACTAGGAAAGTATATACGGGATGATCTACCTGCAAGAGCATCGCAAATCAGCTGCTCAGTGGATGCTCTGTGCAGAGACACATATTACACTATAGCGATCACTGATATTAGACCTGAGCGAAACAGTCATCTGTTAGACAGTCTTGGCTCTGAAAGCTTCCTGAGCAATTCAGAAGGCGAGGGAAACAGTTCCAAATATTCATTCCCCATACTGATGTCTTCCACTCCCGTGGCAAAGCAAATGGAGGTATCAGCTACAACACGTGCTGAGGAGTGAGCCTGTTCCCTCAGTGCAGCCTGTGCAAGTCAGATCAAACGCTGTTCTTCTGGAAGTCAGGAGATGGAAAACGATGGAGAAGCAGAAATTTCCCATTGGCTGGAACTTCCTCAGTGAATCAGTATGAAGAACAACCAATTTAAATAAGAAGCCATAGATATGTAATCTACTAAAAGTCAGTACATACCCAAATTTAGCCTTCATACTGATCCCCTTATGTCCTTCCTACTGGCTCATGTGGTGATCGCACAGCCTATTTGGAAAGTCGTTGAACCTAAATGTTCTCCATTACACAAGGTGCAAAGCAGGTTTGAACTTGGCTCCTGGCAAATACTTTAATAAATTCTCAGGAAAAAAGCCACTGCATAGCCAAGTATCACTATACTTTTTTAAGATCCTTTGTTAGACTTTTTGTGTATTCATTCTTCTGCTATTATCCTATTTCTCTTTATCTGGATTTCACTGGTATTTTTTGTCATTTCTAGAAAGCCAGAAGCAGAACAAGAAGAAAATTCACTCAAGGCTCAGGCTTGAACTCATTTTGCAATTAGGGATTTATTGCAAGGATTTTGGATTTGTCCAGCTTTACACTAAACACGTAAATGTCTCTAGCCCCATTTCTTCCTTGTAGTGTGACAAACAGAGATCCTCCCCCAAAGTAAATATTAGGATGTATGCAAGGTTGCTGCTATGTCTTCCTAGAGCTCTGCTCTGTCACTTACTTTTTGGCCAGCAAAATCCTCTTTGTTTCTCTTCTTTGTGAGTTTAATATTGTTTATAAGCGAAGGGCCTAAATGGGTTTAGTTGCCTCAGTTAGTTCCCAGGTAGGCAATGCTTTCCTGAGCTGTTTCTATATGCTCTCTGGGAATTAAGCTTCCAAAGTGGTTTGCTGGAAATATGTGGCATGACCTGGAGGTTACCAAAGGCTTCTTCACTAACTGTGGGTTAAAAACTACCTAAAGGTTTAGATTAAGGTTCTGAAAGAATCTAAAGACTACAATTGCATAATTCAGAACAGAAGACATATTTGCTAAGTTTTTTAAGCCAGTTTTCTTCTTTGTAAAAAATCAATTTGGGGAACAACTCTCTTCCCAGGTACTCCAGGCTAACCTGACCTTAGAGGAACTGACATCAATAACTGAGACAAGAATAGGCTCCTATTCAGTTTGAATCGTAGATTTATAGAATAGTTTTGATAAGAAGGGACCTCAAACATCATCTAGTTCCAACCCCCCTGCCATGGGCAGGGACACCTTCCACTAGACCAGGTTGCTCAAAGCCTCATCCAGCTTGGCCTTGAACAACTCCAGGGAGGGGGCATCCGCAGTTTCTCTGGGTAACCTGTTCCAGTGCCTCACCACCCTCACAGCAAAAAATTTCTTTCTTATATCTAATCTACATCTACCTTCTTTTCAGAAGAGAGTTACCTACCACTATCACCCACTGCCTTTTCTTAGTTGTGCTGTTTGTCATACAGGGAGCAGATAGGGCTGCATTACCCAGCTCCAGTGGCTCTGCTGATGTGATGGGCCTTTCCTCTTCAGTCTGCAGAGCGTTGAAGTGGTTCTGCAAGGGCACCTCCAGCCACTTCCTCCTGCTGGTCCTTGCCGCTGCAAGCTTCCATTCTTCTACATCATTGGCCCCCCTCCTTTCTATGTGTGCCAGTGGAGGAATTTTTGGCTGTTTGGCCATGGGCTGTGGGTCTAGTGCAGGCTGTGCTTGGAACCAGTTGTCTGTCTCCTACTCAACCTCCCTGATGTTACACAGCCTTCTCATGGCCTCCTGCAGCTCAGCCACTTGCTGCAGGAGGCCCTCCACCTGGGCACACATTTTGCAGGCTGGTTTGCCAACTGCCCCTGCCCCAGGAGAAAGATCTAGGCACTTTCTGCAGCCTGAGGTCTGCACTACAGCCTCTCCCCGTCTGGGAGGCGGCATGGGCCACCTCTGGGGTAGATGGTGCAGACCCCCCAGCCAGAGTTGCAGCCTGTGCTCTCAGACAAGCACCCACCATTCTGCCTTGAGGGTCGGGTAGGATGAGTGCCGTTGACCTGTGCGGATGGTCACAGAATGGCGCCTGGCTGCTGGGTTATGTGTGCTTTAAGACTCCCTCTTGCTTAGTGGAATACCCTTCCTTCAAAGACGCGCTGTCCCTGCACGCCATTCCTCACCAACTGCCACACCACGCCCCAGGTGACGCACCGCGCTCTGTTTGCAGTGCTCCTGGTTGCTAGCGCTCCCAGGGCTGCTTTCTCCTGTTCCAGTTACATCTACAGAGATGCACAGGGAATTTGTGTGTTATCAATGCATCAGAAAACAGTCCCTCTTCTTAGCCCAGATTCCCTTTTCCTGAGGTTCAGCTTTGGAAATTCCTTTTCCTTCCAAAGGTTTCTGTCACAGAGTCATCAATCTGTGTTTGCAATAACGTGGGTTTGGATAGAAGGAGACAGACTGCAACTGCAAGTTCACAGATGAGGTAATTCCCATTTTGAAAAAGGAAAAATAAGAGATAATAAAAAAGGAGAAACTATGGAGCAGCAATAGCCAATACATAGAGGGCTCAGATGCACTAGTTTTCTAATGTGTTTATTATGTCAGAAAGTTTTAAGATAGTAACTAAGCGATAAAGTAATTTTGAAGTCATGTATTTTCTTACAGCTAATGACTGGACATTGAATCTGAAACTGCATGAAAGGGCTCATCATTTTACCTCTCCTGTCATTACCTTGCGAAAAGAGGTTAAAACTTTAAACCACAGATATCTAAAAATATAGAGGAAAGTAATTACTTCTAAATATTTTGCCTGTATTGCTAAATTAAAATTATGTTCTTCCATTCAAAGCTCTGGCCTGCATCATTGCCTTTTTTTCTTATTCTGTTACTCTGTGGCAGAAGCAGGCATCCTGCTTCTGCTAGTGACATTCTCTGAAACAGTTCCCCTAAGATTTTAACAGCATCTGATTTACGGCATTTAGTGATCCTCTGTAGGAACAAATGGATGAAGTGCTTTATAGTTTTAACTTCACTCCACTTCTCTCTGCCTTTAAAGCTCTAATCCCTTTTTATCTAGCAACACAGAGCAACAAACCAACCACAGTTCAGAAGAGATTTTTCCAGATGAATGAAATCTCTCAGAACTGTTTAAACCGAGGCCTTAAAGGAAGATGATTTTGTACTGTGAAGCAGAGGTCCAAATCCCTGGTGTATGGAAATCAGCATAGTGCTACTGAGTTCATTCAAAATTGGTAGAACTCTCCTCATTTGTGTTAAGTGAGGGTATGACCCAAGGCTTTCTGTGGAGAACTGATGGTCTTCCTGTATATGTTTAAGCTTTGAAGACTTTCTCTGGAGTTTTTCCTGATAAAGATAGCGATTTTTCCCAACACAGCTTTTTCTAGTAGCAACTGTATTGGTAGACAAGTAAAATAGGCCAAGAAACAATCAGTGGTGGCAAGTTGCACAGAGTTTTCTCCCTTCACTCAGAGGCTTCATGCATCCAGCTTGTTGGGAATAGTCCCTTGCCCAGCTATTCCATGAATGCTGCTTGGGCATCGTGTAGGACTGTCCTGGTTGGCACAGGTCAAAGATAGTTTAGGGACCATGCTAAGAGTTCAATAGCATGAGTGGCTGCATACAAGAGCTTTTGTCTGTGACCTGTTTAGAAATTGCTTTTAGATCTGGTACCGGTCATTGTTGTATAGGAATCAGCTTCATTGGAAAAGTGATTTGTTAGCCTTTAAAATGGTACTTGTGCATACTGGGTTCTGTTGATTTCAGAATCATTCCGCAAGTCTGGTGTCTCTTGCACTGAACTACTTTGAAGATAGAGCTAATTAAAGTTATATTACATTACTGACTGTGATAAATAAGTTTCATATTGTCTTCTGATAAAAGATTTTTTCTGGAGAATCAAGAAGATTGTAGAATCATTATAAAATGGTTTGGGTTGGAAGGGACCTCAAAGATCATCTAGTTTCAACCCCTCAGCCATGGGCAGGGACACCTTCCACTAGACCAGGTTTCTCAAAGCCCCATCCAGCCTGGCCTTGAACACTTCCAGGGAGCGGGCATCCACAACTTCTCTGGGCAACCTGTTCCAGTGCCTCACCACCCTCACAGCAAAAAATTTCTTCCTTATATCTAATCTGAATCTACCCTCTTTCAGTTTAAAATCATTCCCCCTTGTCCTATCACATGTCCTTGTGAAAAGTCCCTCTCCAGCTTCCTTGTAGGCCTCCTTCAGGTACTGGAAGGCTGCTATAAAGTCTCCTCAGAGCCTGCTCTTCTCCAGGCTGAACAACCCCAACTCTCTCAGCCTTTCCTCATTGGACAGGTGTTCCATCCCTCTGATCATTTTTGTGGCCCT
>Ga0065711_1040375_pt1 | contig 17022 bp, 24 predicted proteins | sample Hoacrofraction12_FD_59098 | JGI IMG/M metagenome (GOLD analysis project Ga0065711, IMG submission 59098) | Hoatzin crop microbial communities from Cojedes, Venezuela - Epithelial fraction 12 v2 (version 2) | ecosystem: Host-associated > Birds > Digestive system > Esophagus > Crop | place... | reverse complement strand
GTGCTGTGCAGCCTGCTCTGGGTGACCCTGCTTGGGCAGGGGGTTGGGCTGGGGGACCCACAGAGGTCCCTGCCAACCCCTGCCATGCTGTGATTCTGTAGACCTCTGCTCTGTGTTCTTCATTGCGGTTGGGGCCCTGCTGCCCCACGCTGTTGTTGAGAGCCTGTGGAGTTCCCCACACGCAGGGCTGCTCTGACCGCGCAGAAGGCGCGCTCTCCGGCCAGCAGCGCTCGTCCTGCCCTTGGCAGCCCTGCTCTGGTGGGACCCGACTCGAGGGACGGCCACAGGCCGGAGTACACGCTGCCGCCGTCCGCTCTGCGAAGCGATGTGGGGAAGGATGTGAGAAATGAAGTTGTTAAGGACCTTCCCCAAGGCTGCAGAATGAGATGGCCTTTAAAGGCAGGATTCCTGATAGCCCACACGTTTGGAGCCCGTCTGCTGCTCTCCACTAGCCGGGCCTGCCTGGCTTCGCAGTCTGTTCCCCTCCCTGGCTGCCATTTCGCTCTCGGAGGTTCCCCGTCTGCGGGCGGCCTCCTCGGAGCCGGGCAGTCGGCGTGCTCGCTGCCTTAGCCGGTGCGCCTGCTTCCACCACGCCAGGACAGTGCCGGGCGTTTCGTAGCGCAGCACGGAGCTGTCCTGACCCGCGAAGGCGGCCGGCTGCAGCGCGGCGTCTTCTCCTGAGCCCTCGCTGGCCGCTGGTGACAGCACCCACGTCCGCCAGGTGGGAGCTGGCGCGGGGCTTCTGCTGCGGGCTGATCTTGAGCTGTTGCTAAAGGACTTGGGGGAAGGTTGCTTTGCAGTGTGGTTTTTGTTGACGTAGTTCTTGGGAGAAATCTTTACTAGAGAGGGAGGCCTGCTCCCAACAAAAGCGTCACTCGGGTATGGTTGGAGTGTGGTACGGATCAGGATCGAAGCAAACTGTGTGCATGAGCGCCGTGTTCGGTGTGAGCTCAAGCTGGTGTGAAGCTCATGGAGTTACACCTCTGAGACCAGAAAGGGTTTTTAAAAAACCCAAAAAGAATTGATGTCTTTAACTTTTTTTCTGCCCTTGTAGAGTAGACCGTATTGTGCTGAGTAGCGCCACATCACCCGATCCCTTTGGGAGTCCAGGAGGCCCTGCCTGGGTTCTGTTGCCAAGAAAGTCTCCTCTCGTCCCCCCCGTCTCTCTTTCCCTGGACCGTGTTGCATTTTCCCTTGCAGCTAGTCGCTGCTGCGTTGGGGCAGAGGTGTCAGTTGTGTCACAGCAAACACAATATCCAGCTCTTTAGTCCTGGCCTAACTTGCCACCATTATACTCTTTTTCTCACGCTGATATACTTGAGAAGCTTTCTTAAGAAACTTTTTTATTTTAACATATTTGGCAGGTGATGTTTTGAAGGAATAAGGGCTTCTGAGCCCTTGAAAATGTGATCTAACCCATTTCTCTTACGTGCTCTGGACTTGCTAGTGGAGGCTGAAAAGCAGCACTTTTTAAGTCGGTGGGTGCGGGTGGTGCTGTGAAGGTCTCTGTGGCAGGGAAGCTGTTTGAGAGCCTTGGTAAATGAACGCCGGTCGTTCGTGGAAATCGGTGACGCTTCCAGGAATAACTTACTCCTAACACTGGTAACCCTCTTGTCAAGACAAGACTGGATGGGCGATGTCCTTTCCACAGAGCTCTTTGCCTCTGCTGCGGAAGTAAAGGACAGCAGGCTCCGAGCGCAGGAGTGGTCCTGGTGACCCAGGCTGCCTTCAGAGCCGACCCTGCTTCGAGCTTCGGGCTGGGCTGGGCGACCTCCTGGGGCCCCTTCTGACCTGAACTATTCCGTGCTCCTCTGATCTGTTGCATTTTAACTGAAAAGTTCATGGCACCTACTGTGGAAAGTGCTATCAAGTGGCAGTAGTTTGTCCTTCACTCAGCAAGTTTGGCCAGGAACCAACCGTGTTTCCATGGTAGACCCTTCAAGGAGAAGGCGAGGCCGTTCTAATGACTGGATCTGACGAGCTGTCATCATGCGGGCACAGTGCGGAGCTCACAGAACGGGCAGCAAATGATCACAGGCAGCCGGAGAGGCATTACAGGTCAGAAAATTCTACCTGCCCCTATCCTAAATCTTCTGCAGCAGAGGATACGCTTTAAGAGCAGGCTGGAAAAGGCGTTCTGTGTTGCTGACGTGAATCTCATGTTGTGTGTGCTGGTCACAAGATCTGGGGGCTGAAGTCACAAGAAAATGGCAGGTCAGTCTTGCCTAATGAATCCTGAACAGAGCAGTGTCTGGGAGCAAAGCAGCAGGAGAAGAGACTGTTATCCTAGAGCTTTGTACTTGGCATGGAGAAAGGGAATTATTTTTTCCCTGCCTGCCTCTGTCTTTCTTCAGAGGTGCATCCATTACTCTCATCAGCACTGGCTGGTACTGCAGGCACTAAGCGTGGCTGAAAATAAGATTGTCCATGACGGAGGAGAGCCGTAACCTGCCTCATTCTTGGGAAACTGCAAAGATTCTGCTCCTCTGGTTCGGCAGCGCCCTGCAGTCAGTGCGTGCGCTCGGTCTGCTCCGACTGCCCTGATTGTGTCCCTCTGGCTGATGAGGGACCTGCACCAGCACGTACAGCTCGGAATTGCTGATGCCCAATGGATTCCCCCCCTCCCACCCGCTGAACTTTTAGCTTGACGATTCAGCAGACAGAAGCAGTTGTTTTGTACTGTCTACCCCATGAGAAAGACAGGGTTGGAGCCATGGAAGAACTGAGTAAGGGGTGTGATTAAAGACTTGCTAATGATTAGGAAATGTCTTGGAGAACCATGGGCAGATAAGGGTAGAATAGCTCATTCCTGCTGTTCGGTTGCCATGACACAAGGATTTTGTCATTTTTCATCTCCTGCTGCGGTAATAATCCTCTAGGTTTTCTCTCTCTTTACCCCAGTAGTGTTATTGCAAAAACGAGGTGATGAAATCGGGAGAGAAACCAGGGGAGCAGCAGAACGTGGAGGCATGAAGGAGGCCAGCAAAGCTTCTGAGAGAAGAGCAGCTTCACAGTGCCGTGCCGTGCCCTGTGGGACTGCCCCTGCACTTTGTGTCCCCGAGGTTTAAGCAATCCCACGTACGTCACTGATGTTCCCACTGACATCTTGCAGGACTGTTTTTACTGTGACCTGAGGGATGTCCAGTTTCCTGTGATTGCAGACAGTTACAGCTTGGTCATTGGCATAACTAGCATCAGCTTGATTGGTTTGATTTGCAAATGTGGACTGAAGATCTGCAATATTGTTCACCCTGGTGAAGTGAAAAATACTTAGATTATTTTTTTTTTTAGATTAAGAAATATGCTGACCATTTCATCCATCTGCTTCTGCTGCAGTGAAATGTGACATATTTCTCTGGGACTGGCCTTTGGCGTATTGTAGAGGAGGCAGTTGATGGATTTCTGAGGGCTTTGAAAGCAAGGGTATTCCAGCTTCCTACCAGAGAAAATAAATAGCTGCAGGTAACTTGGGAGCAGGATTTGCTCTCAGAAATAGCACTGCTTTAAAGCAAAAATCGTAATGGAAAGTTTTTGGCACTGTGGTACAGATGAGTTACTGTAGCATGTGTGCACCGCTGCGAAGACGAGGTAGCAGAGTGGTGTTTGTGGGAACTGAGTATGTCTGTGTGTGCTTGCAGAATAAGGTTTGTGGTTTTTTCTGGTGGGTTTTTTTTTTTTTTTCTTACAGCTCTACCTACCACTAGCCCAACATACAGCCACTCCTGTCGCTTTGGAAAGTCTTCCTCTGTAGCTAGCCTGGGGCTGACTGCCCATATAGTAAAGCTGTAAGCTTTTGGTCAGCGAAGCTGGCGTGTTGGTGTGGACAGTGCCGACCTGATGCACAGACAGTGCCTGATAACTAAGAAAAGCTGTCTCAGAACAACGCTGTGGAACTGATCCACGATTAGCAGAGGATAGGTGCAAACCAGTTTTGCCAGCCCACCTGCGATTCCTCTTAGTCCGCTGCAGCAAGCTCGAGTTGGTTTGAACCATTCTGTCTCTTGCAGCTTCCTCGCTAATAAAGATGAAGCAATCAAAGCAACCTTGCTACTCTTGGAGTGTGTGATGCAGGTTACAACACAGCTTACGCTCCTCCAGTTTTGTGGCATTTGCAGGGCAAAGATGGGCAGGGACTTGCAAGGGGCAGCAGACGGGGTTTTGTACAGAGATCTGCAGAAGCCATGTCTGCAACCCGTCCGACACAGAGCTCGCCTGCCAGCTCCCTGCTGCGTACCTGCTGCAGGTGGCTTCCCCTTGAGGCTGTCACCCACTCTGCCCCCCTTCGCCTCCCTCTCCTTCCAGTCAAAACTCCTACCCTTCTGGAAAGCTGTGAGGGTCTCACACCAAGCAGAGATGGACCTGTGTCCAACTTCAGCGTCCATGCTTAGCGTACGGCCGGAATTGCAGCCTGTGTAAGAAGGTTATGCAGTAAGCCTTCCAGCTCCGAAAGTGTTTGAGGTTGATCCACTGGTACCCAGCACTCCCCCTCCCCTGACTCCGCTTCCTCTTCCAATATGTGCTGCTGGTGGTGGTGGTGGTTCCCCGATAGCTGTAAGTCCTCGCCTGGCGGTAACTGCGCTGTCTCAGTGTCGCGCTCTCTTTGTATTTGGGAGCACCCGATGGAAGTCCTAGATGGCTACTGCAGAACGGCGCCTTGTAGCCCAGGACTTGACATGATTCAGTGGCTCTTGGTGTTTTTCTGAGACAACTCCGTTCCCACAGCATCTCGGAATGCGTGTTTTTAGGAGTGCCCCTTAGAGAGCCAACGAAGCGGACACGGCAGCCTCCGCGGAGCGTTTGCCTGGGCTGTGTCAGAGGGGGCTGCAAGGGGGGTGGGATGGTAGGACGTGCATCTTGCTTCACAGGGCCAAACCAAATGTGCTTGGGCTCCTTTGGCTTGTTCTCCAGAGCTCCCTGCTCCTTAGGCTGTGTCAACTTCAGCACTGGGGCAATAAAAACACAGGGGGGTTGTTCTTTGAAGACTAAATATTAGGTGCAAGTGTTTGTGGCCACAAGAATGGGGTTTTTGATCCTCTGAAGAAAGATAGGGTGCTTCAGAAACACTGCCTGATGCTGTTTTGGAATGGGATTAAACTGGCAGCTGCACTGCAAACATGCTGGAGTTTTACATAACGATCGTTCTCGGAAAGCAGGAACGCCGGGGGTTTTTAACATCTTTTGCCCTTTCTTACAGAAAGGGCTTCTCCTTTTCTATTTTAACACTTGAATTGCATTTGAAAGGATGTCAGCAATCAGTAACAGTACTTGCTTAGTTAATACATACAGCGAATGCAGCCTGCCTCCTACTACTGTCTGCTGCAGAATAAATATTTTGTCCGTTTTGGGGGGAACAGGGGGACCAAACCTCCTTCTTCCTGCTCTAGGGCAAAAGGTCTTTTATTTCTAATGGTGGCTAATTATTCCCTGGCATATTCTGTGCTTGCTTACAGGATGAATAACCCAGTTGGTTACTAATGGTTATTACCCAGAGGTAGCACAAGAAATAACTGGAATTTTGGAACTGTTTCCCTCTATGGGTCATAAGTGGGGTATCTGCCTTGTGAGGGCACGGGCGGTTAGTCAGGCTTACTGAGCCATTCAGATACTTCACTGTCCAGATGCTCAGATGGAATCTGAGCTCCTCTCTTCTGTGTCGGTGCCTTTCTGCTTTGCAGCTCTCTCAGAAACCATCCTAAGTGCGCTTTTGTGTTTCCGACTGTGCTCGGGGAACAGTGGCGTGATCTCCAGTCACTCAGAATGCAGCACGAGCCTCTGCTCGAGCTTCTCTGTCAGCAGTCTGACCCCTCAGAAAAATGGTAACTGCCTCTTGGCCTCTGGCTCGTCACAGGACTCGGTTCTGAGGTGCAGCACATGCAGGCAGGTGGCTGGGATGAAATATTCTTTTAAATAATTGCCTACTGCAGCCAAAAATAAATGTGTCTTTGACACCTATGACTTTGTTGCATATCAGGAAGAAAAGTTACAGCCTTGAGATCAGAAGTCACTTATTTATGTCAGTTTAGAGTGCACTCTTGAAAAGAGAAGAAAGCCATCTCCAGGAAGGCCCTGACGTTAGGATGATTTTTCTCAAAAAAAGCAGACAAACCCTAGCTGTCTTACCTTTAGTCTTCTGTGTCTTGAGCATCTTATTCTGTAGGGTGTGAAGCTGCCTCCAAGACATCTAGGTTCTGAAACAAAACAATGATAGAAATGTGTTCTGGTCCTGATCATATTGGCAACATTTTCTTTTCCCTTTAGAATAAGGTGTGGGGGATTGCTAATTTCCAGTCAAGCTCAGACTGGAAGTGTGACGTTCTGGAAGAAAACACGTGGGAGGGAAGGTTTCCCTCCCCTGTTGCCTTGTCGCTCCCTGGCACTGAACTAGAAGAAACGGTAGGTGTGTGTTGCATGGATCCCAGAGCAGCGAACCCGGGGTGCTGCGTCGTTTGAGACGAGCTCGCGTAGCTGAGCGCTCCCCTCGAGGCCGTGGGGTGCTCGGAGCGGGCAGGTGTGGCCGAGGGGCAGTGGTGGCTGCGGGGAGGCGAGGCCGGACCGAAACAGCGTTCGGGGCAGTGGAATGGGGGAGAGGTTTTAAGCAGCATGGAATAGTTCTTGCTTATGGGGTGAGTTTTACAGCCTTATTTCGAATGGGGAGACACAGCCCCAGCTCTGTATTTGCTTTGGTTTTGCACTGAGCTAGGTGATCGGGAGTGTTCTGTGAGAACTGGACTCTGTTCCTGATTATGGGGTTTTTTGTTTGTTTGTTTTTTCCAATTCAGACTAGGTAGCCATGTCAGCCAAAGCCATCTCTGAGCAGACAGGGAAGGAGTTCTTGTACAAGTACATCTGTACATCCTCTGCCATCCAGAACCGTTTCAAGTATGCCCGAGTCACCCCAGACACTGACTGGGCACGGCTCACCCAGGACCATCCGTGGCTCCTGAGCGAGGTAAGAGCGAGCTGCCTTCCGCGGACAAAACCCTGCCCGCCTGGGCTGCTCCCTGCCGGGCACGGCACGTCGTGCTGCGGCAGGTTGCGAGCAGAGCCGTGCTCTGCATCTTTCCTGAAGGACCGGTCGCTGCTGCTGCTCTGCAACATTCATTTGCAACACTGATGAAGAAACAAGCCTTGCTTCAAGGCTGTTGTATCACCTTCTAGGGAGCCGGGTTATAAAATTCCTTTAAGGACTGTGAAATACATGAGCAGAGATATCTGCAAACCAGAAGCTTCTAATAACCACGCAGACAGTAAATGAGACTAATTCAGACAAAGCAGGAGTCTCTTGAGATGCCAGTCCCTGCTCTCAAACCCTTACTTTCTGGAATCATGGACTGCTTTCTCCATGGGTAGCTTCTCCGTTCAGTTGGGATACTGCTTCGCTTCCTGCATCCAAGTGAAATGCCAGGCAAAACTTCATTTTCTGCTTTTGCCATGCAAGATCTTTCATATCTCTGTGTTTCATAGCCATGCACTTTCTTGTAGAGAAAACATGTCCAGAGCTCTTTTTATTCATTGTCCAAGCTGATTCCTTTCCAGTGGTTAATTAAGTCATTGGCTGGTAGAACATGAATGTTTCGCAGTCCTGTACTGACTGACTGGTAAAAGCCCTGCACCACATTAATAAACGTTCTGTACTCCAGTGCATGAGTGAACTGCTGGGAGACAGCATCTGTGTTTCTGAAAGACTTGCAGAAAGCCAAAAGGGGGCACGGACGCTGTCTTGCAGCAGTTCACTCACGCGCTGGAGTAGGCAGAGTTCTGTGCTGCTGGAAGGGGCTACAGGGTCCAGCAGAAAGACCACGGTCAGCATTCTGTGCCGCAGCCTGTTGTGTGCTGACCACGCTGGCAGTTGCTGAAGTTCCAGGACGTGTCAGCTGTACAGGAGAATGGCAACCATTTCTTATTTAAAAGAAAAACAACACAACCAACCAAAAATACCAAACCCACCCGCAAGCTGGAGATAAGTGTGTTACCTAGGAAGAGCTTTCCATAGGTATCTTGTAGAGAGCCACTGCCAGCTGAGTAAACGCGCAGGACCCCTGGCCCTTGCCAGTCTCGTGTGCAGTGACAGCAGGACCTTCCTCTCTGAGCAGCTGCCTGTGCTTGCCCTGTCTCTAGCAGCTTCTCCTTATGAGCCTCTGCTCACAGAGAAATATTAATTTCATGATCTCACGATGCATGTTGCAGTTTGCAAAACTGACAGGATGCTGTACACTTTTCAGCATGATTTTTTTTTCTACAGAAAGTGAGTACATATGCCCCATCCTAACAGCTGCTTTGAAAGAGTTATCGAAGTTCATCAAGAAAACCCAAAAGAAGCTGTCACCTCAGTCTCTGATGTATACTCACATCTGAGTAGAAATATGGCAGCTCTTCTCAAAGTACAGCGTGAAGAAAACTGCAGGCTTGTTGTACCAGGAGGTGCACTGGCCAAGAAATTAAAGAAATTCTGCAAAGATGTTTGCTGTACAGAATTTATTTAAGCTTTTGTTTCGCTATCTGCAGAGAATCACTTGACCAAAATCACTTTCTAACGCGTCTTTCTTTTAATCTCTCTTGCACAATGTTGCAGCGTTTAGTGGTGAAGCCAGATCAGCTAATAAAGAGACGTGGGAAGCTTGGACTGGTTGGCATTAACCTCACTCTGGATCAGGTGAAGGTTTGGCTCAAACAGCGTCTGGGCCAAGAAACCACGGTGAGTGCCGCCTGCGCAGCAAAACCGTCACTCTTCCCTTCTGCCTTTTCGGCCCGCTTGCGGGGCAGGAGCTGGTGCACAGGTATTTCTCTGCCTTCTGGTTTAAAGTGCGTGTCATGCTGATGTCAAAGCAAGTGCGAAACTGTCCCACGTGTGAACTTTGTGCTGGTGAATGGGCACTGGTGAGCGACGTGCCTTGACAGGGAGCGCAGCTCGGCGCTCCCGATCCCCGTCCGCTGCCCGAGCCTGCTGCAGGGGGCCGGTGCGGGGGGAGCTCAGCAGCAATTAGCGCCGTCTGGAAAATCCCTTCCACTGGGGAGTCAGCAGTTGATAGCTCAGATGCTGTGTCTGGTGGGCATAGCTGCTGCACTTCAATACCCAAGGCAGATTTAACAAGACAAATATAAAAGCTGTCATGAAGTCGTCCTCCTGTTGGAGCCAGCCGGTGTGTTTTGGCTGATGACTGCGTGTTACTTCAAGTCCTTATTTTAACTCGGTGCTGGCTTGCAATGTTTGTTCTCCTGGGAACAACACTGCAGTGCTAATGATTAAGAAATGCCTGCCATCCCAGCTGCGGTGTTTCAGGGGCTGGTCGAGTTCTGCCACCTCAAGGAAGCCGATGCCTTGCCCCGCTGTGATTGATTTGCTGCTGCTCCAGCACCGAGCCGTGCAGCCCAGCCACCGAGGCTGCCTGGGGGCCGCTGGGAAGCAGCAGGCAGCTGCACCTCGTGTGCCTGCCCCCCAGGAAAGCCACGGGTGTTGAAATCGCTTCTTTAGCACCATACAACCACCCCATCTAAAGGAAGGACCGTGCCAAGGACTCGTGCCCAGTGATGTTTGCTCCCGCAGCAGTGTCCTCGGGAGCAGGGGGTATCTCCCGTGGCTTGTGTGGGAATGTCCCTTGAGCCAGGAGACGTGGTGTGGGCAGGAGGGTGGCTCACGCCATCGTGTTTCACGCTGCACTAAGCAGTGCTCTGTAAAGGTGCTGTCTCTGGAACAGGAGATGCAGAAGAGCCATTCTGGTGTAATTCTGATAGCCGTCTGTCCTGTTGGGCGAGGGCAAGGTGACCGACTCCGGCAGCCTGTGAAGTGCGGGTCCCCTGGAGTCCGCAGTGACAGCGCTGGACGCTGTGCTGGAGAGCGAGGAGTGCGGTGCCCCAGGAAGCACGGTGGCAGGGTGCTTGGGAGGAAGTGATCGTAAAGCAGCGTTGATTAATTCTCGAAGCTTGCCTAATGCTGTCATAAATGTGGATATGGGACAAGCATTTATTGGTGTTTGTCTTGTTTTCTGCCTACAGATTGCTAATGCTAAGGGAATCCTAAAGAATTTTCTGATTGAACCCTTCGTCCCTCACAAACAGGTTAGTATATGAAATAAAGCATTAAAAAGTGCTTTTAAATCTCTTGACTTGCACGTGGGTTGATATAGCGGAGACAGCAGAAGCTTGGGAGCGTGCGGTTAAGCTGACGGTGTCGCTGCGTGTGGTCAGAGCTGCCTGCAGGCACAGCATTAGTCCATGCGAAGAGTTGTTAATAATCGTGTTGCTTGCCGTGACTCTGCTGGGAGGAGGTTACAGATCACCTGCGAGGGACCAGGTTGGCTGGGAAAAGGCAGCTCGCTGCTCCTCGGGTCTGGCACTCCCGAGTGTGGGTAACAAACTGTTGATGCGAGAGAACCTCAGTTTGTGCTGGTGAAGTATTCGTACTCCGCCCTGGTTTGTGGGAAGGGTATAATGGCCCAAGATACAGGTACTTTCAGTGCATGCAAGAAAGGACCCTCTTTGCCCTTCAGTTGTGCTCTCCAGAAGTGGAAAGCGATGTCCCTGACACGTTTCACCAGGGTGAAGCGCTCTGGGCCCTGCCGCTCTCCCTCCCAGGCCAGCAATGCCTGTACAGCCCTGCGGAGCGCCTGGGCGGCTCCAGAGCTGCTTCTGCTTGGAAGGCTCGGCGGTGTGCTCAGCTGCCCCTTCCCCAGCGTTGACACAGGAGCCTCCTCTTCAAGGTCTTCTCTGGCTGTGACTTGCTAATGTTTGTGCCTGGGTCTGTGCAGGACGAAGAGTTCTATGTGTGCATATACGCTGCCCGCGAGGGAGACTACGTACTCTTCCACCATGAAGGTGGTGTGGATGTGGGAGATGTTGATGCCAAAGCTCAGAAGCTGCTTGTGGCGGTGGATGAAAAGCTTAATGAATTGGATGTGAAGAAATATCTCCTGCAGCATGCCCCAGCAAATAAAAAGGAGTAAGTACAGATGCCCAGTTCCAGGCGTGGCCAGACAGCCAGAAGCTCCTCTCCTTTATTTCAGTGCAACATCCCTCTGTTCTGTTTCCCCCTAAAGCTTGCTCTCTTGCCCTTCTTGCTGCTCTCAAGAATATGCCATGCATCCTAAATCCAAGTTCTTTGACCCTATCCGAGCTGCTTGTAAAACTCAAAGTAAGCGTTCATAGTGCTTTGAGCCTAGACTTGACAGGAGCACTTCTCAGTCTGCTGGAGTCTTGACCTCTGAGGTGCTGGAGACGTGTATTGAATTTTGACCCTTCGTGCCAGCATACAAGAGTTTCTTTTAGTTAGTAGAAATGGTGATAAGATGTGAATCTGATTGCTAATTCAGAAATGTACTCTCCCTTACTCTGGCCTAGTCTAAGAGGGCATTCTCTTGCTATTCCTCTGCTTACTGCAAGCTTATCTGTAGATCTCCAAGTTTCTTCTGCATGTCCTTTAATTAGATGCCTGTACCTAGTTATCTTAATGAGTCAGGATTTTTCCAAACATAACGTAGTCGCTGATGGCACTGTTCAGCACCGAAGGGCTGAAGGAGTCTGTCACTAATGCCATTTACTGCAGTCTCTTCCCTGTCCCAGCTAATGAAGCCTGGTTCTGACAAAGATGCGTATCTGACAGTGAGAGACAACGATGCATTTCTGTCTCCTGGCGAGATTAAACAGCCAGAACGTCTATGACAGTTGTGAGCAACTGTGTTCTCGGCTGAGTTTGGTGGAGTCTCATTAAGATGAGTCACCAAGGTCTTCCTTCCCTTGAGTCATCACCTAGGCTTCTTCCAGGGAAGATGAATGAGACTGAAAGAAATTGATACAGAGTAGTTTTGCAGATTGTCGCTAATATAAATGAGGCAGAGCAAGCTGTGCTTTATATTTGGCTGCTTTAACGAACTTGTGTTACATTTTTTTACAGCATCCTGGCCAGCTTCATCTGTGGCCTGTTCAACCTTTATGAAGATCTGTATTTCACATACCTCGAGATCAATCCATTAGGTAACAGATATTTCTGGGTGTAGGACTTTCTGTTCTAGAATACTGAAATGTGTACTTTGTCCTTCTCTGTTTTATGTGGTTCGCAGCACTGCTAGGTGGCATATGCAAAAGAAGAACAAAAGTGGCTAGGACGTGTCCTGGAGCTATTAGCTGAATGAATCCAAAACGAGGACTGCTTACAGGTGTTCTCTGGTATCTAATTTCCTGGTGGAAATGAAAAATTCCACTGAAAGGGATGTTAAGTCAGAGCTGAAGAATGTAAAAATTGCTCTGTTGGATCAGAGCAGCACCCGAGCCAGGGCCTGGCCGTGAGCACGGTCGCTAGTTAATTCTGAAGGGAACTCTCTGGGTTTGGTAAATACAATTAAGTGACCAATGTAGAGGAAGGGGAACAAAGGTCACCTAGCTCTTGTAACGATCTCTGCATGGTATCAAATTTTATGAGTAAATCTGTAATGCACGTCTCTGTGTGGAAAACAGAGCTAAATCTGGTATTTTTTTCAAATGCAGTGGTGACTAACGATGGTGTCTACATCCTTGATTTGGCTGCCAAGATTGATGCGACTGCTGACTACATCTGCAAAGTGAAGTGGGGGGATGTGGAGTTCCCCCCTCCCTTTGGCAGGGAAGCTTACCCAGAGGCAAGTAACAACCCACTCTGGCCCGAATCCCTGTTGTGGTCTGCAAGATTAGTTCCACATCACCTGTGTGTCCATGGCATCCAGGTTTTCCTCACTTGTGGGTTTCGTTGCTGTGTTTCAAGTACCTTGGCATTGCTGTCCATGATGAGAGCTTGTGCAAACGTGTGTGCAGGCTGCTCTAGGACAAGGACTTCTCACAACTGTGCTCTGAACTGCAGTTGCTCTCCATCTTTGCTTGGGTGTTGGTTCAGTTCTTTAATTCAGAACTGACTTTTTAAAATGGGGGCTTATATTCAACTTCCTTCAGCTGAGTGCCGAAGCTCTGTACTTGCACAGCCTGCCTGCGCTGCTGCCCTGTCGGCATCGTTAGTTTTTGCTGGAGCGCTGGTTACCGAGAGCCTCGTGGCAGCTGATGCTCCCTCAGTGTTTCAGTGACTGAGAGCAGAGTAGCAGTTGTGTGCAAAATCTGTGTGTGAGTATGAATCCAGAGAAAATAATTACAATCTCTCAGACTTCAAAGTAAAAAGTTAAGATGTCAAGGCACCTGTTTTCCTGAAAAGTGATGACTAAGAGGAGGCCTGCAGGCCAATGTTTTGTTTTAAAGTTAGAAATGCCTGGTCCCTCTGCAAATCCCTGGGTTTGTACTACTGGTTGCATAAGCACTGCCTCATACGTAGCCTCCCAGCAGCTTCAGAAACTGCTGGAAGCAGAGCTGTCTCCGTGATTGTTCTGTTATTTAATTCAGGCAACTGTTGTGCTGTCTCCAAAAGGATTTCTGTCCTGACTTTTTCATTTTAATAATTATAATTTTGCTTCAGTTGGGGAAGGTTTTTGTAACGTGGCCAGGAAATCCATTTAGCTATTTCTCTCCATGTAACTCTCTGGATGCCAACACTTAACTCAATTTGCTCTTAAAGAGATTAGTTCAGTTCTCGCCTCTGAATCATCGCTCCGCAAGTCACTGGGAAGGTTATTACGGCAGTGCCTTTGCTGAGCATCTTAATGAACTCGCAGCGAAGTGCTTTGTGACAGGCAAGCACGCTGTGATACGGGGACACCACGCCGAGCCAAACTGCAGCACTCTCGGTGATTACGTTCTCGGCCGCAGCGCAGCCGTGGGTGTGCTGGTTTTAAATCTCCTCTGGTCTCGGTCTGCAGACAAGGTCAGAACAAGGCTTTTCAGTTCAGAGGCATCTGGTGCTGTAACTGTCATATGCAGAACTGTGAAACCATGAAGTTTCAGTGTTCTGCCTTGGAGAGCACCTAACACAAATCAGGCCTGGCCCCTGCGAGATGAAGCTGGGTCTCTGTCCCTTCCAAAAATGGTGTTTGTAGTTCTGCTCTCCCCTCAGCTGTAGCTGAGAGGAGGTGTGGGAGCTCTGCATGTCCAAACGGGCCCAGCCCAACGGACCCTCCGGTTTGAAAAAGGAGGATGCCAAAGGAAGTTTAAATTGCCTGCTGCTCTGTCTGCAGGAAGCCTACATTGCTGATCTGGATGCGAAGAGCGGAGCCAGCTTGAAGCTGACTATTCTCAACCCCCGAGGCAGGATCTGGACCATGGTGGCTGGTGGTGGTGCCTCCGTGGTTTACAGGTAACAGGAACAAGGTTTCCAGAGAGGGGGTGGATTTCCAGTGCTGGAAAAAAGTAATTGATGCTGCCTCTGGAAAGGAGACTGCTCTGAAGCGATCCTTCCCATGCCGTGGCTGCTTGGGACCTCTTCAGAATGAAGTTGCTGTGCAGATTTCTTGCATTACCCATGCGGATCGCAGTGTCCAGCAGAGATAATTTAATTTTGGGAGGTTGAGATATGGTTTCTTTTTGACTTGGAAAGAAACAAGCTGGCTGAGAGCTGTTTATGGTAATATTGTTGCTGTGGTAGCCACTGAGTTCCCATCATACCTCGTAAGTATAACAAGATAATCACAGCTGGCACCAAGAGGAGAGCAACTTTGTTTTCAGCAGACAGCACGATCTGTTACAAGTCCCACTTTCCCAGGAATTTGGAATGCTTTATTAAGACCTTTATAGTGACTCAAATTATAACTAATCTCTTAAATAACTTTTTTTTTTACAGTGACACCATTTGTGACCTGGGGGGTGTGAATGAACTGGCAAACTATGGGGAGTACTCAGGTGCCCCAAGTGAGCAGCAGACCTATGACTATGCAAAGACCATTCTCTCCCTCATGACACGAGAGAAGCACCCTGAAGGTAAGGGAGTCGCTGCAACTTCAAAGCTGCTCAGCTGTGAAGCGGCGTGTGGGGAAAAAAAATGAACAAATCTGGGCCGTTCCTATGCTTAGACCTCCCTGGCAGGGCTGTTAAGGCACTGCTGCCTTCCAAGTGAAATAGCGATGGATTTGTCAGCTCCTGCTTCAGAGACAGGACTTGAGGTTTTCTGTGTAGCAAAGAGCAAATGTGGTTCGAGAGATTCTTATCAGAAAAATTCTTGCTTGATATAAAGCTTTTATCTTTCAGGCCTTGCTAAACACAGCTTAATGCAAACTGTTGGCTAGTCTGAACTGCAGCATTGTTTCACTTGAAGACCATGAAGCAGTTCAGGACGTGCAGTACTCTGTGTTCTTAAAACAGTTTTATTTATGTTTCTTTCTTTCCTCAGGTAAAATCCTGATCATTGGAGGCAGCATTGCAAACTTCACCAATGTAGCAGCCACTTTTAAAGTAAGTGACCATTCAGAACTACTGGCAAATGCCCACAGCCAGCAAGCCCAAGCCATTCTCCCCAGTGCAGTGTTGTGCTGAGGCTGATGGTGCATCTCTTCCACGAGCTCCTGAGATGATGGGACAAGCTAAATATCGGGCTGCCCAGTTCACCTGTCCTGTGTGTTTCTTCCAGGGCATTGTGAGAGCCATTAAGGATTACCAAGGCCCTCTGAAGGAGCATGAGGTGAGGATCTTTGTACGAAGAGGAGGCCCGAACTACCAGGAAGGATTACGTGTCATGGGAGAAGTTGGTAAGGACCAAGCATTTCCTTAAGTTTTGTTCTTGCATCTTGTTTCTTCCACCTGCTTTCTGCTGAGCCTTTGCAAGGTTAAACGCTTTGCTTTGGCAGAAGCTCATCTTGTTCCTTTTTCCCCCGAGGCTGACTGTTCTTGTATGCATATGCAGGGAAGACCACTGGGATCCCCATCCACGTCTTTGGCACGGAGACTCACATGACTGCGATCGTGGGCATGGCGCTCGGCCACCGGCCTATCCCCAACCAACCGCCCGCCGCAGCCCACACCGCCAACTTCCTTCTCAACGCCAGCGGCAGCCCTTCGGTGAGTCCCGTCCCCTCCGAAGGGAACGCTTGCGAGGAGCCTCCGGAAGGCAGCTTCCCCGGTCTGAACAGGTCAGACACAGATCTTGGCCACCATTGTATTTGTACAAAGCTCTGGGAAAACCAAAGTGACTCTGCCTGCACGGTTTGTCAGGAGGGGCCCTTCCAACGTCCACCTCACTTGTGCAGAAAATGTGACCGCTAAAACCCAGCGATGTGACTCTTCCATCTACTGGGAACTTGGTCATTTAGGAGTTTTCCCTCCCTTGACTGAAATGGTCCTATCTCAGAATTAGCTTTCTTTGGTTTTCTCTGTAGACTAGCATAGCCAAAGTGGCCATCTCCTCCTCCATGCTCCAGGCCGTATCTGGCACGCTGTCCTTTCTGACTTGGCTTCTGAATCTTTCAGACTCCAGCACCAAGCAGAACGGCTTCTTTCTCAGAGTCCAAACCAGATGATATTGCTCCAGCCAAGAAGGCAAAACCAACAGCACCTCTTGGTAAGTCCAGCACTGGAGATGATTGCTAGCAGTTCTCTTCTGCTCCAGAAGAGAGAATGTGGATGAGACTAATGCTTTTTCTGGTTATAAAGGGAAGCAATTTTGTGGTGCCTGTCTGTCCTTTGTTTTTTGAATTTAATGAAGTGCTTTTAGAACATTGTCACTTGTTGTGCTATTAGCTCATACACAAGGTGGGTCAGAGTTGCCTTGATCTGGGATGTTCCTCTGAAGAGAAAAGCGTGGTTTGAGAACTCCAGCGTTCCCCTGTCTCCTTATGCGAGGCCAGTGCTAGAGAACAGGTTAGCGTACCCGTGCTGTGGTTGCTGACCTGAGGCCTGCTTTCCAGCTGAGTGCCTGGGGGGTGTTCCCGTGGGATGCTGCCGGAACGCTGCGGGTGTTCAGAAAGCCCATCCAGCTGCCTGGATGAACGCTCCACAGCCAGTCAGTCCAGCAGGAGCTGTGACAAACTCCTCACCCATTTAGGGTTGTGGGTTACTCTGTGGTCTGTGTTGTGGTTTTGGTTTTCAGTTTTTGCTTTTTTACTGCAGCTTGTAGGAAGGTTCTTTAGCATGGTGGTACGCATGCTTTAGCAGCTTTTTGGTTATATTTATTGGAAGCCTTATTGGGTA
>Ga0065711_1040374_pt1 | contig 17023 bp, 9 predicted proteins | sample Hoacrofraction12_FD_59098 | JGI IMG/M metagenome (GOLD analysis project Ga0065711, IMG submission 59098) | Hoatzin crop microbial communities from Cojedes, Venezuela - Epithelial fraction 12 v2 (version 2) | ecosystem: Host-associated > Birds > Digestive system > Esophagus > Crop | place... | reverse complement strand
CGCTTTTTGCCGCCTCGCCGCTGCGGTTTTGCCACCGGAGAAAGGGTCCCTCGGCGCGAGCCTCTGCTCCAGAACCCTTCACCTTCAGTAGCTTTGCCGAAATGCCACCTGCCACCTGTGAAGAGATGCTCGCTGTAAGGTTCTTTCCCCCTCCTCTCCTCGAACCTGCTGTGTCCCGCCTGCGGCCCTGACTGCCCGCACCCCGCACCCCGGGGCAGGTCTGCCCGCGCTCACACAAACCCATGGCCGACCTGCAACCCATTCGCAGCGGGAGAGGAGAGGTGCAAGGTTGCACGTCAGCTGAGGCTCCACTCTGTGCCGACCCTGGCAGGTTCAAACCAAGGGGAAACACCATGATGGAAGTCCACATCTTGTCGCGCAGGTTGTCTTTCATGTACCCTACCCTGCCCGACAAAAGGCAGCTCGTCTTTCAGCACTTCTCATTCTCTCTTCCCTTTTAAATTTACGAAGTCACACGTTTAAGCAATTATTGTTGCAGCACTGATGATCAGGATATAAGCAAAAGAAGAGTCGAGAAACTGTAAGTGATGGTGCTAACTCTGAAATGCAAACACTAATCTTCCAGACATCAAATACACACATTAAGGCTTTCAAGCACTCGGGTAGTCCTACTGAAAACAAATTTATAAGCTTAAAGTTAGGCATAGAGGTAAGTGTCTGCCCGAGTACAGAGCTGTATGAAGTAAGATACGCACAATCTTGCGTAGTAAGAGACAAAATATAAACCCTAACCAGTGGTAGTCAGATCTACTAATTTATGTCTCTGAATTTTGTGATTTTTGATCATTCCCATCTCTGAAAATTGTTTCAGTCAATTGATTTAGTAATTATAGAATCTTTAAGGTTGGAAGAGACCTGTAAGATCATCAAGTCCAATTGTCAACCCATCACCACCATGCCTGCTAAACCATGTCCTGAAGTGCCATATCTACACCTTTTTTGAACACTTCCAGGGATGGTGACTTCCTGGGCAGCCTGTTGATGTCACAACCAATGTCAGCCCAGATAACACCAAAAGCATTTAACTTTGACCTTTGACTTCTGCACTTACAGGTGGGATTGGAAAACTCTTGTTACAAGGTCAGAGAAATTAGCCCCTTCGCCAATGACAGGACAACATTACGTTCCTTGCACCATCTGTCACGTAGTCAAGGTCACAGCTCCTGGAGGAAGTTGAGACTCAGGAGAACCACAGATGTAAATGACGGCAAATTGGTATTTCAGTGATAATGATCATGCTACAAATATACTACGAGAATATCCACATGCACTTCAGCAGCATGCTTCTCCATGCCAGTAAAAAAAATAAAAACATTGTGCTTTCTAGGACAATCTTGCTTCATAACAAATCAACAATATTTCGATTTCAGTTTACAGTACACGTATGCTCATACAGCTACACATTTTTATATATATTCTGTCATTAGATCAATTCATCAAAATGTTTGTTCCAAATTAACATCTAATCAGTCCATTTCCTCTTTTTTAAACGTACACTGATCTCAACACTTAGCCATTTTGATCATTAAATCTAAAATTTTATTTCTGCTTTCTCCCCTTCTCTGGTTGCCTACTGCAGTTTTGCATTTTGTTTTGATTTAAACATATGCAAAGAAAAAAGACATAGACCACAGTCTATCAGCTCCTCATCACAGGTAACTGCACGCAACCTCACTGACTGCCCAGGGACGTCACCTCTTTGAGCTGACTACAAAACAACCTGCTTCCAATGTCACAAGCTGCTTGCATCACACCATACACCACGTGAATACTGAAGTAAAATCGAAATTTAGAGACAGAATAGTATACACATTAGGCAGCTACAAAATACTTGAGAAAACAACTGTTATTACAACTTGTACCCTTTGCAGAAAGCCTTCAGGTCTACAGGCGGACTTTTCACTATCCTGCCTGTAAAATACATGTCAGGTCAACAAAAGCAGGCCATGTCAGGCAGGGGTTTGTTTTGGAAATTACTTTTAACTATATTTTCCTGTTACTTCAGAGGAACTAAATATTTATGAAATTGTAGGAGAGCAGGACGTTTAAAACTTCTAACTTCCTGACCAATATTTGCAATCATCAGTGTGTTTAGCAGGCTAAAAGATGATGTTGGATGCAGAGACAAATCCTGAAGGCTAACTGTTCTCTTTGCCTAACCATTTCTCAAGGAGGTGGGGGGAAAAAAAACAAAACAAAATGCTTTCCTTCTTTCTTTTGTTGCTAGTCTAGGAAATTAAAATACACCAGAGGTAATGGAATTAAAATACCAGCATGGCACTTTCAAACATAAGGCTAAGCCTGCAATACATGGATCTTGCCTGACAGCTCAGTCTTCCTGAGTGTTTTCTATCTTGCTGTCTTTTAATTACTGCAGAAATTTAAAAGTCTACTGTAAGAAATTTTGCCAACCCCCACAAATTCTTCATAAGTGTGTGATAAACTTATCACCACTAAAATCTGAAGAATCACTTTCACTTATCTTTTCAAAACCCGCAACCTTCTCTCATTCTACATTCTGTTCTCTTCTTTTCCAGATAATGCCATGCCCTCAGTTTAATTTTAAACAGCAAAGCTGCCATAGAGGTCTTCACTGTTTTGTATAAAAAACATGCAGCTTGATGAAGTACTCCATAAAAATGAACAAACAAGCATTTAAAATACCATTTTTAGCATAAAATCTTTCATCACAGTCTCTCATTCCTTTATTACTTTTTTAATTCTTTTCATCTACTGGAATTTGACAGCAGTCTATATACATATATAAATATATATAAACCTGCAAAAGTCTTCTGGCTACTTGTGACTCTTACCCCATGGTTTTATATTTTAGTGAATTTAGTTATGGCTGACTGTACTGTATGCCATCTGCTAGACAGCTGGAAAAATCTCCATTTTATTAGGCGGTGCCGTGCCCTGCTCTGGGCCAAGTAGGTGTACAGCTTCATCTAGGACTTCATCATTTAGGACAACAACTGAAAAGTTTCAGCCAGCATTCTCAGATTTTTCTTACATCAATTCCATCAATTCCATCAATTCCATCACTGTTAGTCCATCTTCACTTCAGAAACGGTGCAGTGTCTTTAAGGCCAGATGCTATTTCCAAGCCCACATAGCGTTTTCTGAATCCATAACTTAGAAAGACTCCTCTGCCTTTCGTGCTGACCATTTATCTTTCATAACATAAAGATTTGTTTGTTTTTCTTACTTAGCTGCCTGGTTAGAAGCTTTCTCGTGTGCCTGTGGTTTTTTTTTTTTTTTTGAGTGATTTATTGAGCTTTGTGCAACATGTTCAAGGACACTAGCACAAAATTAATTGAACTCTACCTTTCAATCAAACTGTCCTGAAGTTTGTGTCAATGAAGCTTTTGATGTTCATTAAGGCCCCATGTAATTGCATATCTAAGATTTTTTCCCTCTGATTCAGCACTCACCGTATAGGTTAGCAGATCATTGATAACAGCATCAGGCTCAAATCCAGTTGTTTCATGATGTCTGTTGTTGTAAGAAATTCAGTTCTCTCCATTAATGAGTCTGATGGGCAGTCTACACTTGGTGTGAGCACATGGTGATATTTGACTTCTCGCTAATCTGCCATCAGTCCAGCAATTTGCACATCACATGGATCAGATAATTCTGATGGGCATTCAGCTGCCAAGCCGCTGTGTGACATCATGTGTAACCAGCAAGAAGCAGTTCTGCATTCATGGTCATATTCTAGACCATTTTGTATTTGTTAGTACATGGGGACATTACCAGAGTAGCAAGACTTCATTCAAATCCTTCACATGACATTCTGGTCACCTGGAGCCTTTCCTCAAACTTGAAAGCCATGAACAATGTGCGCTGTAAAATCCCCCAGGTATGAGAATTGTGGCATTTTGCAACAGAGTAATCATACTGCTGAAATCAACAGGAACTGTTCTTTGACATTACAGGGTCTGTCCCTGTCAGCACACAGGCCCTAACAGCGCTAATACGGTGACCACCCATGTAGGTATTGTGAACACCCTCCTGACCACCTATATGCTTGACTACAGTGCCAACCACTTTTTGCCAGTGGATTCTTTTTAGTGAGTCGAACTACATACAGACGTTGTTCATCTTCTCGCTTATTCAGTAGAAAACAATTGCATCCAGATTTTTCCAAGTTTGCGTGATAGGTATGAGTGAACCCCGCCTGACACAGTGTTATAGTAATGACTATCAGGAATACAAAGTCTGAAATACCAGAGATCACAGACTTCTCTGTTTAATGCAAAAACATCGGACCTCACAGCGGGTTTGGAAAGGCTCCTTGGAGGTGCTGAGGGAAGAGTCAAAGGCGATGGTGGCTGTGCAACTAACAGTAACATAAAGGAAGGTTAAGAGGAAAGTTCTGGAGGCAAAATATTGGCTGCTAGTGAAGAAGAGAGCTATGATAGCACTCCCAGCAATAGTCCCAAGATGAGACAAGTTGACAAGCAAAGGTTCAATAAGCTGTTAACAAAATGTGTTAAAAAGGGAATTCAAAGAAACAGGGAAACTTTGGGAATAGGGAGGGAGCCTCTAGAAGGTAGCTGAGCTTAATCTAAACCAGAAAAGAATGAGTTTGCTGACACTTCAAAGGTCATAGGAAAACATTCAGACTGAAGAGGTTATAGAAACATCATTCAGACTGAAGAGGTTATAGAAACATAGTACATGGTTTAAGAGAAGCAGTAATGTCATGGAGAACTGTAATTCTCAACTAAAGGAATGGACAGAATTTGATTAAACTCAAGCAGGAAGAAAATGGCAAAGGAAAGCCAGAACAGACAGACTGTCTTTTAAAAAATTTTGCAGAGAATTAAAACACCCACGTGAAAGTATACACTCTTCTATATAAACACTAAAAGCCTAAGAAGCTAGATTAAAGAACTAAAATGCCTGTCATTAAAACAACATTATTCACACAATAGTCTTACTGAAAATGTGGTGGAAAAAAGACCATAAGCAGAATACCAACAAAGCAGAAAAGACTGACAGCTATACACTTCAGCAGCGATTGAAGAAAGGCTAGTATTACCAATGTAGGAGAATCAACAAATAGCATAAAATCCCTATGAACCAAAAAAATAGACTGAACAGCAAAGGCTTATCAAAATAAATGACCTAGAGGACTGGCCATCCAACCAGGACAGTAACCATTTGAGATTCTATGAAATGCAGAGATAAGAAAGACTATCAAAGAAGAAAACACAACAGGACCAGGGATATTTCAGTGTCTCCCAGCTAGACTGGCTAAGGATCGAAACCGCAGATGGAAGCTGAGACCACTGTCTATGTCTCATGCACGACTGAAAAACAAAACAAACAGGCAAACAAGCAAACAAGTAAATAAAAAAACCACACATACAAAGAAAGAGAAACACTCAATCTGATCTCAAGAAGTGGAAAGAAACTGGTTCGGAAAATATAACTGTTGAGGAGCTACTTTATAACAATGACAAAGCTTGTTAAGCAAACAAATGAAAAACAAAAGCCAAACACTAAAATCGAAATGGGGATCTAGCAGTTTACAGATTAAAATCTTTGTTGGTGACCTGAAGACACTATAAAACTCAAGAGGCACAGGCCAAAATCTAATCAATTCCCAAAAACAACTTGAGAAAGACCAAAACCTAACCAGAATGAACAGCCTAGCAAGGAAGCTTCTAAAAACTATCTTAAAAAAAATTTTAAAAAACCTGAAAGGGGCTATTAAAAAGGATCATAAAATTTATCAGGATTAATATAAAGACCCTAAAATTCAGGCCAAGAAAAGACCCTGAGAAATCATTTTTAAGAGTATAAAAATAAGTAGTAAATTCTTTTTTAACCTTAATCAGGAGATGGCACCTTGCTAAAGGACTTCTAAGCAAACAGATGATGCAGGTATTAAAAAGAACAGTTAGAGAAGAGGAGACTGTAACAGAAAGGGGTTTTTTTTCGTATCTGAGTTCAGCGTGGGCTAATTCTCATTCCAGAATGTTCTGTACAGGGGGAACACATCACAAGTTCTGTCTCAAATTGAAGTACTGGTATAAGGAACTACAGACAAAAGCAGGAACATGAAACGTAAAAAGAATCATGACAAGTGGATAGGGTTCACAAGAAAGGGCCAATGGAACTCAAGGAGAAAGAGCTAAAACTGTAGTAACACGTAACCTCCACCCAGAAGTGCCCCAGTATTCAAAGACAGGAATGTGATGTGATGCCAGTCTCTCCTGGGATCCCTCTCAAAGACTAAGGGAAGTACCAGTAGGTTTGGTATCTATCCTGGGAGAATTTGTTAAAAACAAAGGTCCTAAAGTGCCAACGGAAGTCATCCGGAATGCTAGGGTCTATGTTGTTCAGCATATCCATAAACAATTTGGGAAAATGAGCGAAGAACAACCTAACAAAGATGAGGGCCAACTATGAAGAATTACAGCAGGATCTCATAATAGTCACTAATGAGCAAGAAAATGGCAGATGAATTTCAGTGGATATGTATGTGAAGTGACACAGCTCAGACAAAACAATCCTAATCCTATGAACATGACAACAGGCTCTTGGTTGACTATTAACACTTAGAAATGGAGATATTTGGTGTTTATCATAGGTAGAACCATGAAAACATAACTTCGGTGCTCACTAGCAGTCAAAAAACAACACAAAATACAGAACATAACAAAAAGAATAAACAAGAGAGAACATCATGATGCCACCTCAATGTACAACGAACACCGTAAACCATTCTGGTCCTACCACCACCATTTCCAAATTAATAAAAAAGAAGTAGAAAAGATAGGTTTCCAAGGATGGCCAAAGCTGCAACATAGTGGCTAGATACTGATGCAGTAACGTGGTTTTAGGGTTTCTCCTCTCTGCATGGAGTGAGCACAACCATCCTTTGATACAGCTTTCTTTAAAGGTAGTGTCCATCTCAGACCAACAGGCAACCACCTTCACATGACCTGCCTGCATGCAGATGCATAGCCAGGGTACCCCAAGAACCTGTGACCATTCCCACTGTATCGTCTGCCATAGGACAGAGGACAGACACCTACCTCTGCCAAAAACATAATTAGCAGAATCAGGGTGTGTGTGCTTGTGTATTTTCTATACATAAAATATGCCCTATGCAAACCCCATGCACCCAACCTGAATGGTGAGCCACTTTTCCTATTTCTTTATACATCCTCATTTGCCACATTGGCAGTTTTCTCTCCCTTGATTTCTTTTCCATCGATTTGTATCCTCTCATCTTGTTAACTACATGTCATATAAAATCTATCAGTGCATACAACCCTATCTAATAAGCTGGAGTTCAGAGTGTCCACGGTGGGTCAGGGAACATGAATGGGACTGTCATGCCTCTCAGTCATCCAGCACCATCTCAATCTTCTCTCAGGCTGGCAATTGTCAAGAGCAGCTCTACTTTAAGACATTTAACAGCCTATGAAAAGCAAGGTGGTTCAACCTAGTTACTAGTGGCTACAACACTCAGCTGGTGCACTTATAAAATTGTCCTACCCAATGACACTAGCTGGCAGCCACAGAAGATAAAGTATGTCCCAGAGAGCAACAACAATTAATTACATTCTGCTCCCTGAAGTGTCTCCTTCAGAAAATGGCTGAGACATTACACAGCAAAGCGAGCAAAAGTTTGTACTTTGATGAAACTAATTATTTCAGGCTCCAGAGCTAATTAGCACCTACTCCTATCATTTAGATTATTGCAAATGTAGTGATCAACATAACCTTCTTGCATGCTTTATTATACGTGTCGTGGTTCTGAATTCCTCCACAAATGTGGCTTAATAAGTCAGATTAGCTTGCTTTTCCGACTTTCTCAAAATCCTTCCTCCTCTATTTATCAAAATAATCTTAAAGAAACTCTACAATAAATGCAGAATCCCAGAATGTGGATACATGAAGATGAATTGAGTAAAACGCTTCTAAAAAAATGTATGCTTTGCAGTTAAATATATTCAGAATATGTAATCATTGAAAGAGCCCCATCAGTTAAACATTATGGATAATACCTTGCTTCACAGGACTCAAAGACATGTTTTTCAGATTAACTGCACTGTAATACACATTAAAAACGAAATTATGGCCTTCCTTATACCCATGTAGACCTTTGGAAGTCAGAAATACTGAAGTACTCATTCGATTATTTAAGCTGTTTAATACTGACAGATACATAATTTGCCTGTCACTTTTAAAACAAAGCTAAAAGGTGGCTCTCCCTCACCACTTATTCCTGACATAATAACTTGAGAATCTGGATGTAATCAAGAAAAAATATCAAGATGGAACATGCTTAAAAGTACAGATCACAAAGTTTGAACCAGGGAGCACATGAGTTTCAGCACATGAAGAAACAGAGCTCATTTTCGAGGTCTGTTTAATGAAGAAAAATGTAAGCTTAGGCTTGTTGCTCTACTGGATCTTTTAAAAATACATTTTACAAGAATATTCCACAGATTTAACTTATCAGCATAAGCTAACATGAAAAATAGTTTTAATATTGAGAAGTCACTACTGTCATTGTGTAATTACTTTTCAAGTTTTTCCTAAGGTTTTCTAATTACTTACCAAATACAGTTCTTATTATTTCAGAAAAGGTTCTTAAAGTTTACTCCCCTAAGGACACTCTCCACACTCTCATACAACTCTCAGTTCAACTGACTTCAAACCAAAGAGACATCTTACTTCATTTTTGTTTCCATGATCAGGCTCACGTTCTGCAATGGGTATTACTTCCATAATGAAAAAAATTCAGATAAAGGTAACCATATTAACTTACATTTGAAATATAACTGTGCCAAATAAGAGCTCTATAAAGGAGCAAAACTTCAGACACATTCATAGCGAATAGAGCAAAAGAGATTCTGCAAATCCAGGCATTTCTATTTAGTGTCAGCTGAGGGCTCATTTAACCAGTACTGTTACCCCATTTCATTAAGGCACAGGTCACAAAATATTAAAAATCAAAGACACCAAAACCAATCTGGTAAATTGTTTTAGTGTTAAACAGATGTCGCATCACTTGAAGAGGCATCTAAAATCCCACCAGCTATCAGTCGGGTTTGGAAATTGCCTGGACTCACTGGGGCAGAAAACAAGCCAAAGTAGGAGACAACGGCCACTTTCTGGCACAAGCTAGGGAGGTGCCAGTAGGGATTACAGGACTAGCTACTGGTCTGCACAACCTACCACCTCCTGGGTCTTGACCAGAGTAGACTGCACTAAGCCCACTGTTCCACTAGAAAAGACCACCACAGTGGGCTGCATCAAAGAAAGGGAAACTATCCATCGGCCAGGGTATACAAAGCAAGAGGAGTGACTTATGAGGAGCGGCTGAGAGAAATGGGGTTGTTCAGTCTGGACATCTGGAAAAAAGGAGGCTCAGTGGATACCTTGTGGCTCTCTACAACTACCTGAAAGGTGGCTGTAGTAAGGTGGGTGCTGGTCTCTTTTCCCAAGTAACAAGCAACAGGATGAGAGGAAATGTCCCCAAGTTGTGCCAAGGGAGGTTTAGATTGGATATCAGGAAAAATTTCTTCACCAAAAGGGTTGTCAAGCACTGGAACTGGCTGCCCAGGGAAACAGTTGAGTCACTGTCCCTGGAGGTATTTAAAAGACATGTAGATGTGCCATTTAAGGACAAGGTTTAGTGGTGGACTTGGCAGTGTTAGGTTCACAGTTAGACTCGATGATCTTAAGGGTCTTTTCCAATGTAAATGATTCTACTATTCTGTAAGCGTGGGAGTACTAGCAAGCCGGTGCTGAGCCAAGTTCAAAGAGCATCTCTTTTCCTAACAGGAGAAACTAGCTATCTCCAGCCTGAATTCAGTCATGCTGGAAAAGGAGCTGGGGGATCTAATCTTCCCAAGATTTTCCTGCATGGCTGATCAAAGTACTGGCACATTGCAGACATGGATGGGGAAATTCTGCCTGGAATGGAAGGGTAGCAATCCCACTTACGCAGTCAGTGGACAGGTCCACTGTGCATGCCGTAGCATTTGGGGTCTTTAAGAGAACCCACAGCACACAGTTCAACTGCCTCAGGAAGCAGGTGGAAAAAGCAAGTTCTAACCACTTTTGCAAACCCAAGCGAGTGGCTCTGAAAAGCCATCAGTCCACACTGGATCTCATGGGACTATCTAATGATCAGACACCAGATTGGTTGCACCTCAAACTATAAGGGAAACACATCTGGACCAAAGCACATCTTACCCTGGCTGCCCTCCAAAGCACATTCTGAGCATACAGTCAGAAGCCATTGCTTCTGTACTCTGGAGAACATCACCCAGGTTAAAGCAACTTCAAAACTAGAATCATGTATGGTGGAAGACAACAGACCTGAGGGCAAGGCTGAGAAGCCAGTGGTGATAGGTCTTGCTTTCTCCGCTTCTCCCAGACACAAGCCTGAAACAGGTCCTCATCAGGAACAGCAAGGGACTTTTATATCACGTAGGCACCACTAAGAACAAGAGTTCTCTTTAGAGACAAGAAATAAAGAAAATGTTTCTATATAGGTTGGAAAAACAGACAACTAGAAGAATAAGTGTAGAGACAGCCTCACACTCCCCTGCACAGATGGTGCAATAGTCCCTTGAATTTTCAGCGTCATCTGAGTAAGGTTTAATGTCCAGAGGCTGCTTATTCAAGATATAAAAATAAAGAATTTGGAGAAGAAAAGGTGTGAAGCCATTTTTTTTCAACAGGATCAGGAGTGATGCTCAAAGCAAAAAAGAGAAGGCAGGGAAAAGGGGCAGAATTGTGCTAATTCACTTATTTCAGCGTCCAGATCCCCGAAACCAGAAGTTTTATCTGTTGGCATCTTCTCATCATCACATATCAACAGGGCTTGAGCTGACTCAGTTCTTTCTGAAATATGCGGAAGCCACTGTGGTAGCACTTAGCTTGTCTGGGATCACAGCTTGGCTATGACTGGGAACGTAGGCACAGGGTGAACCACTATAGGTATTCAGTTAGACTTTGTTCCCATGATGCTGGCATGTCCAGCCGCTGAAGAGATTTGCAGATCACTTCTGTCTGTGTTAAATGTCTGTGCTGCCATCAGCTTGGAGGAACGCAGGGTTCAGTCTTGAAGACTCCAGTGTCTTCAACCATTCTAACAAGGAGAAGTTTTCTCATCCACAGCCTAAACGTAAGCACCGTGATCTCTGGCTGATGTCCTTAACATAGGAGACCTCTTGAAGGCTCAACCAAAGAAACCTGTTTGCCAATTTTATGAGAGTTTTAAGATCCCCACAAATGGGTCACATTTCGTCATCTACAGCAAGGAACTTGAAACCAATTTAAAACATTTTAAGCAAGATAAGCAGACAGGTATTCACAGTTCGTGGCAGACCCACTATGAAGTTACCAATGCACGATTTGTGAATCCACATACCTGGCTTGATGCTGATACAGACAGCAGACAAGGGTAGGCCAATCCATCATCTGTCTTATTTCCATTGCACCTCAGTAAATAACAGCTCTAGTTGGTATGTTATTTGTCATTTTTGTCAGCTGCAGTAATGATTGGTTTTGTGGATCCACCGTTTTGAGTCACAATTTGTGACATTAAATAAGCCTTCCATTGCCAGGGTATCCACAAAACTTCAATTTATTAAGATTACAGTTCAAGGCTAAGTATTTTTCCAACATAGCCATACCTATGGTTTTATCCAGGTCTTATTCTTATTCAGCACTCAGGTTATTCAATATAATGGATGAAACAGAGGTATGCAAAGTGAGGTTGCCACCGGCACCTCATTATCTTGACAGCATTATGTTTCCATGCTTGTTAGGGACTGGAAAATGAGACAAGCTCGTAGCAGCATTAAAGGCAACCACAGATATACTGGGAGTGTCATTAGCAAATGAAACAAGAAGAGGCCCAGACTGATACAGTACCAAGGAACAAAACCACACAAAGCTAGGCAATTCCTGTTTCAGACAGGGAGATGCAGCAATCTTTACATGCCTGACTAAAGAGATAATGCTGGCTACAGAACTCATGCTCAGACAACCAAAGATACTACTGGAAGGAACTTTTGGCGGGGATGGCAATATCCTAAGACTGTATCAAATAGCCAGCAACTATAGCTGCCAAATAGCCACCAACTGTAGCTGGAAGAATATTTTGTAATATTATGGTGCCCAGAGTCAAGAAAAAAAATAGAAACATGGGATTTCCTCATGAAACATTTTAACAGGGGATTTGGAAGCAGAACTGTATGCTCAATTATAGCTGCAATTATGGAAAGAAAAGACATTATAAATACACTAATGTTTGTTTTGAATTCTTCCTCATCTTGCTAGTAGCAATAATCTGGCAGAATGAGTTTAAGAAGAGGTAGGATACCTCCTGGGGACAACCACAGCATCAAGCATGCAAACAACCCTTTCTCTGCTTGTCCTTCATTGAGTGAGTGTTTTCCTCGTTCATTACCTTTGCTGTGACTTAGCTTTCTTTTTTGGGAAATGGATATGCTGGAGTTTGAAAAAACTGTAGCAGATGCCTCGGCTTACTTTCAGCCTGCAAGGATTCCAAGGAAAGCTTTCAGACCTTGGGCTTTGGGAAGACAGTTGGTAGTCCTGAACCTCTTGAAAGGTTTAAATTACACATGGCTTATCTCAAAAGATTTCTTAAAATTGAGAGGACAAGTGAACTTAGAATATGGCTGTGAACTTACAATACAGCTGTATCATTCTACACAATTAGATTATAACAGAGCATCTCATGCATAGGGATGTAACACCACCACAAAATCAGTGTGGTGACCTTTTGGTGTGGATGGATGAATTTTTCAGATCCAGAGTACTGATGAGAAACTTAAGAGAAGAAACCCTTCTGCAGACACCTTGAGACACTGCAATGAGAATGATGAAACTTGTCTTCCAAAGCTACATTTTCCACATAGACTTAAAGACTTTTCCCCCTCCATTTCAGGATGAGATTCTGATCATGGAAAACTGGAAGGGTTTGGCTGATGTCCAGTTTTCACCAGAAGCAGCAAGGATTTCTTTCAGGCAGAGTAAGACCACTTCGAGGGAGGGAGAATTTGCTCTCCATTCTGACCAAGGGCCCAAAGAAATGGCACTCCCCAGTTCAAGCCCCAGGAAGCTTATGGGACTCTTCTGATTCTCTTTTCTTTGTGCAGAGACAGTTCTTTGCCAGCCAGGTTGGCAGCTAAAAAGTGTTAATCAGCTCCTTCAGAACGAGGCAGCTACCCTGGCTTCCATTGCAGGATCAGCTGAAGGTAAATTCAGTCAGGCTGATGCCAGAAAACCAGTTCCTGCAGAATATACATCTGCCGTGTTCCAGTTTCACCTCCCTAGTTAATTGTACTCCCTATTGAAGAACGATTGCCTACTTCCACTTTTGCTACAGAAGGTATTTGGGCAGGTCAGTGATGCAGATGTGAGGCCAACCTTTAGTTTCTTGTGTTTATGAATCAGTAACAAGGTTCAGGAATCATAACTGAGCCTACCAGCATGTTTGTGAACTTTTCAGGAACTTCAAAGAAGTGTTTGGGTGAGATCATCACAGACTATCATCAGGCAGCTAAAGCAAAACCATCTCATGGTCTTTTAGAAGAGGGAAGGAATCAGAATGCCACATTGTAGAAGCACTTTTCACTCAACACATGCTCCACTTGGCCAATGATACCATCAAGAATAATGCAGCTCCACACCAACAAACGCCAGCACATCTACAATCACATCTTAGGAGGCGTACAAGGTCACATGTAGCAGCAAGGATTCTGGAGACAGATAAGGACCACATACTAGTGTTAAAGGCAAACACTGCACAGCAGGCTTGAAGTCTTTGAGCAAGGGCCAGCCTAAAAGAAAACACACATGTATCTGGCAGAAGATTGGTGGACCTTGAGTTTTGGGCAAAGGGACAGAAATAAGATCTTGGCAGACTTAAGTCTTCCCCCACTTAGACCACAAGGTCCTTACCTGTACTAAATGATTCCGATATACCTGAACTGCAGCTTTTTATAGAAGCCTGTATCTATGGACAGGGTACTCTTTATGTCTAGAAAATAGATGGGTAAAGCAAAGTTATGGCTTTCCAATAAACTGTACAATTTGGGCATCATCCCTGTTTTCAGCCAGAGTTTTGTTTAACCACAGAAGAAACCAAACATTACAGCTGCAGGTATTTCAGATACACTCACATTTCACATTATGAATTTTAAAATGACTTTTTTTTTTTCTCCTACAAATTGCAGTTGTAATAGATATGCTCTGGACAGAGACAAAACGGTTCTAGATACCACTAAAAATGGCCACAACTTTTTAGTACTATAAAGGGAGAGGGGGGCAAATAATGAGTTTGTCCTACATATTATATTGAAAGAACAAGATAATAACCAGACAAAAAATGAAGCTGACCTCTGGCATTTCTAAGCACTGGAAGGCTTTCACAGGTTTGGGAAAATAATTTACTCTCTATCGATTAAAGCAGCAGCTAAACACAGATGACTGATCTCATTTTGGCAGTTTTCAGTTCACGCCAGGTACAGAGAAATACAGAGGATACTTTGACACAGGAAATTCAAAGGCTGACACTATCACTACATTATTTAGAAGTCCAAGCTGTGAATGGTCATCTTTCAAGCAGACTCTAGGAGTCTTCTATTTAGTGTTTGAGGAGACAGAGTGCTTAATTCCAAAGGTCGAAATCACAATATTTTTCTGAAACAAACAAAAGCAAAATCTCCCAAGAAACCTCTCTCAGTAACAATAGCAGTACGTTGTCTGGAAGAAAAGTAATCGGATTTCCAGGCACACTTTCTAAGTAATCTTGTTTACTGTAATTTTGCAACAGCTTTTATAAATTTTCCATCTGAAATCAGGAAGGCTACAGCTGGTATTCTGACAGGTTGAAATAGCTGAGTAAAGTGGAATACATCCCTGTGTGCTTGGCTGTGTTTGGGAACGTTTAAGAAACCATTGCCAAAAAAAAAAGGCAACTCAGACATCACAGTGATATATTGTAACAACCAAATAAAAAATTAAAATAGAAGGAAAGCCTCTCACTTAGATTGGTTTCAGGGGTTTTTTTTAAGAAAGCCTAAAAGATAAAAGTAGTTCATGTCTCACAAGTATCCAATTCTTCTGAACAATGTCCGATCCCACGTTCCGCGTTCTAAGCTGTTCTTTGGAGTACAAGCGAGAAATACGAATCGAGTGTTACGGTAAGTCTTTTCAGAGTTTTGTTTCCACAACAGGGCTGAGTAACTTTCAGTAAAATCTCAACCGCTTGGTACGAAATCTAAAGGAAACAACTGTGAAGAAAGATTTCCTTCAACTTCAAATGCACAGCACAGACCTACACACAACTATCCCACTTCACTTCCATCACGCCTCCTTTACAAAATTAAATCTTCTGTCAAAACAATCGCATACGTACTGGCTGTGCAAAATAAAAACAAGGATATTAATATTGGCTCTTGTGGCTCAGACACTCATAACTGCTTGCCCCTTTTATATCATCAGACACAAAAAAAAACACGACTAAGATTCCACAGCTGTATAAAAAGAGTGTTCTTTATTCAGGTGCGGGAGAAACAGATCTAAACCTTCAGGAATATTTGAAGCATAAACACAACCAGAGCTAGACTATAATAAAACGCTTTTAGGTGAAACTCTGGGCAGGGCTCCAGAGGATTTTGCCCAACATCCTGTGGCTGGAAGTCTGTATAGGCAAGCTTTCTCTCTGCCTGAATTTACTTTCATCCGCTGACTGGAAACTTCAAGGATGAACCCCACCTCTCTCTCCACTCACCCGTCCAGTTGTTAGTCACAGGAAGATAAAGACTCTGGAAAAATGGCTTTAAAAGCATTTTTTTTCCTCTTCCGGTATGTCTGGAATTCCAAATGTAGACTGAACTATAAAATTCACTCTTTCTCAAGTAGTAATGCCTGGTGAGATTCGGCCAGCTCATAGTTTTGTTTCCATAACTTTCAGCAGTCCATCGGTCTGGGCCCAGTGTTATGCCACCGTTGTTACCGTGAATGATTTACCTCAAGAAATGGAATTAGGAAAACAAGCATGTGCAACTTGCAAACAAGCTGTAGATCATGACTGAAAGGTACAAAATTTAATGCTAAACACTGTCAAGCCCAAGTTCTACCGCCTTGCCTGTAGGCGAGTATCGTGTGCGTCTCCACACCTAACTACGCCTTAGCCTCGATACCTGATGGACTTCCATTTCCATCACTGGTCCCTTCAGCCCTGACGGACAAGCACCCAAGACAACAGACCAGAATGGGATAAGATATTGAACCTGCACTCTGTACACAGAGCTCCAAAACTGAAACATTTAGGCAGTAAACAACTGAATTATAAGGCATCATCATTGCTGGCCTCACATTTGCTTTTTTACAACTCTTCTGTGTTTAGTAGGAATGGCACTTAAAGAATTCAAAAAACATTTAATAATACAAACGCTAAAAGGAAATAAACCAGCAATTGACTCTAAGTTCAGCTAATCCTGCAACCAGTTCCTGTAGTTTTTAAGACAAAAGTTTGGTTGTAACAAGCAAGAAAGGAGATTTCTCTGTCTGTTTCAGCAAACACTGTTCTGTGCAGCGCCTCTAGAAGCTAATCCATTAGGTTATACTAACCCACTCATCCACGCTCTTAGACATCAGTAGCTCGATTCAGTAAACATTAAGCTTTCCAGAGGACCGTCAGAAGAATTTATTTTTAAAATTTTATTTTATTTAAAAAAAAGAAAGATAAAAAGGCTGAGACCCCTGAAATCCCCGTTCCTTGGTTCAGAAGTACACAGTAAGGCAGACAGTCTGCCTCTAACCGCTGACAGCAGGGAAACTCCGCGAGGAGCAAGAATTTTACCGCCCTCTGCAGCTCTTCCCTCGCCTTCCACGCAAGGGCAAAACGGCACCGGTCTCCGGGCAAGACGAGCTGACAGCGGCTGCCGCCGGCCGCTGTGAGACGTTTTTCCTTGGGGGGGGG
>Ga0065711_1040373_pt1 | contig 17023 bp, 7 predicted proteins | sample Hoacrofraction12_FD_59098 | JGI IMG/M metagenome (GOLD analysis project Ga0065711, IMG submission 59098) | Hoatzin crop microbial communities from Cojedes, Venezuela - Epithelial fraction 12 v2 (version 2) | ecosystem: Host-associated > Birds > Digestive system > Esophagus > Crop | place... | reverse complement strand
CATCAATTTCATCATTAGCTAAAAAATTGTCTTCTGAGCAGCAACCAAGAAATAGTTCCTCCCTGACTAGACTGTTATACTCCAAATACCAAGTATAACATTTTGTGCAGGTGTCTGGAAAGTGCAGGTGTCTGGAAAGTGTAGATGTTTATCAATCTGTAAAAGTTTGAGTTTCAGTGGAAAGGCCGAGTATTCAAAACTTCACTGTGAGTCATGAGGACAAAGATTTGGACCGCTGATATGATATAGTCAAATCGGTAAAGCTTATCCCTGTCATAAAAAATTCAGTATAAATCCAAATAAGCAGTAAGTTCTTCAAATTGAAACTATCTTAGCTTGCTTGGAGAGATGATGCCTAAGTTCTAGGCAGAAATAGATGTTGGGGTAAGAAGTGGGGGTGTAAAAAGAGAAGAGTAAGAAGAACTTGATTTCTTTTCAGAGTCTAAATAGCAATGCTGAGTTGACTTTCCCCATGTATTAGGTCATTGTGAATTAATGATGAAGAAAATCAGAACAGTACTTTTGCTCCCTCCCCTGTTCAATTAGCAGAGACAAATTACATTGTTAACAAATGTATGAAAAGTTAATACGCAGGCTTATTAAATGTGATGTTAGTTTAAAACAAAATCACATAATTTGTCAGACTGAGGAGTGAACTTATCTGATAAACTCATTTGTGCTGCATCCAAACAATCATTTTCATTCCTCCAGGGCATAAAAAAGACCAAACTAAAAGCCTAGGAAATTTTTTAAAAGGTAAAAAAAAAAATCCTAAAGAGTTTGCGAGTTCGCTCCCATAGAGCTATGACCCTAATAATAAAGACAGCTCTTCTAAAAGTTTGATTTTTAAAATACATTCATGGAAAACCACCCAAGAAAGTGGAGTGTCACATGTGCCACAGAAACTAGAAACAAAACAAATGTTGGAGAGATGCTCATTCTAATATGTTTGAAACATGAGGAGGATGAAAGAAAGCAAGAGAAGCAGCAAAATTCGAAAGGGCTCCTTGGCAGCCAAGTGATTAGATTCCAGGCAGACTCCATGGAGGATGTGCTGCAGAGGTAGCTGTCTCCAGGAATGGCCAGGGAGGACAAGCACCTCCTCCTCCAAGGACCTGTCATTTCACAACCCAAGCAACTGAGAAACCGACCAGCAAGTCTGTGGATGAAAATCAAGCCCCACATACGGAGTGGAAAGTTCAAAATGCTCAGTAACAATCTTCAGACACCTGCATCCGGCAAGAAAAGGTATTCCTGATGTACTGGAGAACAGCAAAAAAAAGTATTCCTGATGTACAGGAGAATAGCAATGGAACTGATGGCAGAGCAAATCCAGAGATGCTGAGTAGGATTTCATAAGCCATAAAGGTTTTAATTCAGTTCTACCTAAGCTCCTTTCCTTACTGGAGTTTGTAATACTTACATTTATCAAGATCGTCCCTCATTTAAAAACAATTTTAGAACTGTCAGTTTAATAGTAACATCCCAAAATAAAGAATTATTTTAAATATTAAGTTCTATTCTTTCAATCATAACTACTGGCAAAGCACTGATAAACCATTATAAACTGAATTTGAGATATTTCTAATTTTGTATTATGTTAATACTCAGGATTCATACAGTATAGAGCCACCAGTAAATCTCAAAGCCTGTGCTAACCCAATTTTGAAGGCAGTTGAAATCTATATTTAAAAAATAATTTCCATTTCACTGTTAATCTCTGATTTTATATCCTTGAGAATATCAGAACAGGAAATGTTGACTACTGCAGTCAATGCAATAGTTAGGTACCTGGAATTAAACATGTACCTCTCCAGAGACCAGACTGAGATCTTGAGTGGAACAGCCTCTTAGTGCAGATATTAACTCCTGCACTAAATAATAATAAGTTTCTTTTGATAATGATTCCTTTTTGTTTCCTCTTTATGTTTATTCTTTTTGGTGGTGTGAGATATCAACTGAATTTAAGAGAAGAACGGCATTTTGTTTACATGTTTTTATGCTATGCTAATGACAAGGAAATCTTATTCTTTTGTCCCATGTTAAATCATCAAAATATGTGAAAAGTCTGTACTGTGGGGTTGCCTTCACTCTTACTTCTGGGTGCACCCTTACAAAGAGGGGTATAGTTATAAGGTGTCAGTAAGGCTGCAGCTTGGAATAAATACGAGTTTTTATTACTTGTCATTAGAATCACGTCAACCAATGAGATGAACAGGACAGGAAAAAAGGTTTTTGACTCAGATAAAACTGAATACATTACTTAGGTAATGCAATAGAAGCATATATTTTATTTCCGTGATCTAGACATTAGAAGCGTCAAGGTGTCTTATTGCAGGGACTTAAGTTAACATTTGAAATCACTGCTGTTCCTACAGTGTCAGTGGGTAAAAAAAGCCAGTGTCTTCAGTATATCCATATATGCATACAAGCCATACCTTCAGACAACTTCTAAACCAAAGATGGAGAAAGCTTATCTAAAAATGTACGGACAAGCAGATAAATTCTTCCTCTGATTTTAATCAACAGTTTAATACTAAAATTAAGATACCCTGAAAGACATTTTCACAAATAAGCTGGTGCTTACCCATCTTATTTCACCATTTGGTAGAAGGATCACAGAGGACTGATAGGTATTCATGGTAAGACATTTGCGTAATAAGGGAAGCACCACATCTACACTACTTTTCACCTGCACATTGATTTAAATTTAAACTCTACATAAAGGAGATTGATGTTCTAATCCCAGTGATAAATACATCAATAGCATTACCAAATTCTAAGTGGAAAGAATTTTACAGCCTTCTAGTTAAGCACAGGTATTGTGTCTTGGTCACTCTCTCCTGGTAACAACCACTGAGAACTGAGGAGGAATCCCATTAGACAAATCCAAACTTAACAGAAAGTGATAATCTAAAGATTTCACCTACAGGAAAAGATGCAGTCCTTCCCTTAACTTTCAGGTATTTAATTTCTTGATTTCATTAGCATCAGTCCATCAGTCCTGTCTGGATTTTGCTTCAGTCAATTAGCCTTCGTCATTAGCCCAACCTGTGATTTAATCAGATGAAACCAACTGCTCAGATTGAACACTTAGGCAGGGTGTTTTGGGTCATAACTGTGAATTCTGAACACTGACAGTGAATAAATCCTGTGAGCGCTGTTCAGGAAAACATCCAGCCCTGTGCCTCAGCATTGTGCTGTTATTGCCTTTACTATACTCCCTTTGGCCAGTGAGAAAAGTCTTCTGGAAGTGCAGCTCCCAATTTTTCCCTGTCATCCGGTTAAGAGAGGTGGCCATCATCATCATAATTCAAGGACTGAGCTAAAATTCAGGTCACATCAGAAGTGGGCCTAGAACTGAGATTTACCACGATCATGAGTGGGACACAGACTGAGGTGTAACTTTATCAGTGGCACAAGCAGTGTTTTCAGGAAAGAATCCTGTGGAAAAGTTCGTAAGGTTTGGACAATTCTGTCGACAGCACAGTGTCTAATGTGAGCCCGTAGAACGAACTGGTCTGTTAGGCACCTATGCTCATACGCCTTGAGGCATGCCTAGCTAGTAACACCTCCCTCAGAAAATACTGCCAATACTTTGACAAATTCAGAAACCATATTTTCAGGAGTACAATTAGTTTTATAGTAGCACTTCACCATTTACAAAAGTAATCTTTTGAGTATTTACAAAATATGCCACACTCTGGACAGAGAAAGGCAGGAAAGTTCAAAATAGAAAGCAAGTATGATTTAACAGAGAAGGAATGAGTTGTTTTGTACAGAAAATCAGATTCATTCAATCCTTTCCTTCCCAATTTGTCAGAAGAGCCCAGTGTTTTTCAAGCCGACAGTCCTATGTAAAAATCCTTGGAAAATCACGGAGTGTAACAAAATAGAAAATGCAACTAATAATGCTGGACCTATTTAAACTACTTACACATACAGAACTAGAGGATTGAGTCCAAGCCTGTGCAAATTAGGACTAAAATAATTTAAATAATTTCAAAAATGCAGTAGTTTACAACTAGTTGAGACAAATACAATTGAGTGTTCAATGTATAGGAGAAAATGGGAATGGCAAAGAAAGAAAAGCTAGGAACTAAATAAGACCTGATAAACAGTTAAAAGCACAAATTCCAAGTGCAAAAACTGTTAGCACAGCTATGCTACAATTAAGGGTAGAGGGAATACAGGTGAACTATAAAGACTACATGAAACTGTTACAAAATGCAGGGCTTTCATGTACTTTCAGTTTGCTTTTCTCACTGTTTTTTTGCCTTTCAGTTCGATTTTTGTGAAGTAGTTTCTTGTAATCCCAGTGTGGGGCAGCAAAACTCAGAAAACTGAATCTCAGCTCTCATGATGAAAACCACAGCTGTAACAACAACTCTCAGACTGCTAACACAGCTTCTCACTTTCTCGTTTTGGGCCAATTCAGCTTGAGCAGAAGGGTATATTTCGAGTATGTATAGACTGCTTCACTAGCTGTCAGAGTTTCCAGTGTACCCGGGACCTGTTACAGAAGCAGCAGCTGAAAATTGTACAACAAATTTAAGAAACTGAAATACGTACTGCAAACACGTTGGTATATTTAACTCTCTTCTGCTATATATAAGGTGTCAATAAAGAGACAGAGTATTTTAAGAACTCATTTTATTAGTTCAACTTTTAATTTATTAAGTTTTATTAATCCTTTCTCCCCTCTCCTGACAGTTATGTTTATTTGAACTTGTCTCCTTCCTACAGCCATTCATTATTAGTAGAATAAGCATTTTATAAATTTGTACACAATTGAAAAAGCTATTATTTTCATTTCTGTGATAGCTTTCCAGAACATCACTTCTATTCCTTAAGTGAGCATAGTAACTTTTAGATAGTGAGTTATGTGAATGTGCTCACAGGAGGGGGAAGAAAGATGGTAATGAAAGGAGGTGTTTATATAATTTTCAATCACCGACAGAATAAGCCCCAGTGTGTTTCAGGAGAGACAAAGCAGAAAATCAGAATAAGGTATATTATTGCACCAGCAGCCTAGAAAATAGGCGTATTCAATGATAAATTCTGTTTCATTTACATATCTATTTTATGTCTTTCAACTTATGTTAGATCTTTTATTAAAGTGAGAGAAGTGTCCAATACCAGAATTTGAGAAAACAGCAGGGGGAAAAAAGTATCTACTAGTGAAAAAAAAAAAGTAAAAGCCCAGCTCATTTTACAGAATCAGATATGTGAAAAAGATGATACGAAAAGGCAGGTTTGTTGAAAGGAAATGCCATCTGGAAAATGTAATTATTAATATGATTTTAAGGAAAATGTTTATTTCCTGTCTTAGGTTTGGCAAGTGTGTTGAATACCAGTAAGAACAATGAAAGTGGAAGTGTCACGTTAGGTACCAAATATTTTTGTTTAAATGCAAAGTAGAAACTTAGTCTCAGACTACTGTAAATTAATGGGGTTTTTGCTCTTTTGAATAATATGTATTTAAACCCTCAGAAAAACAACATTCTTCAGATAAGTAGGCTCTTTGCTGAAGCTTGAGGCATTCTATCAGGTCCAGGCATTTTCTGAAATACTGATGCACCTTCCTACAGTGTGTTGTTAATAGCAAAAACACTAGCACTTTTTGAAGTAAATACTTTTTTTGGTCTGATTTTCTTTACTATGAACTAATCTAATGGACAACAAACAAAGACATCAGCTTCAGCTGAGATGCCTGAACACAGTAGGTTTAGCTCCCCCACACTGACATGGAAATGTAGCCAATCAGTCTGTCTGCTTACAGACACCTGATTATTCACTGGTAAATAATAATCATTTGAACAAAGAACATAATTTTGAGTCCTAGCAAATCTGCCTGAAAAAAGCATTGTTGTGATTTAGAGATCTTCAGTAGGCAGGCTGTAACAATGAATTTCAGGCATTCTGTAACAAATATCACTCTTGTCTGATGCAACTGTGAATGTCTGTATTGGAAAGGATGCTTTCTGCTTATGTTGGGTATGTCTTCAGATGAGCATAACTCGACACTCGTCAAGTAAGCCTCCTCCTATAGAACCAGGCAGACTATTCATTAGCTATAGTAAACCCTAATATTCTTTTCTTAACAAAGCAAACAAAAAAAAATGTACTGTGATAGCATTTCAGTGAGTAGCATCCAATACCTGAGTATGAACCATATCCATGATGCCATTTTAAAATCATTATCATAAAATATTATTAGCATTATTATAACACAGAATGCTCCAAAAATTTCTATGCTTTCCACTACTGCTAGTGCAAAGAAAGAATATGCTATAATGAAGTACTGAAGTCCAACATAGGATATGTAAATTATTGCAGCTGTACAGCAAACGTAAAGCTCTAGAATGTGACTGTACCAAGATACTGTACCAAGATACAGTGGCTGTGAAATGAAAAGACTAGTGAGGAAAAGTATATGTCGTCCATCAAAGGATTGATGAAAACTTGTATGAAATACCTTTGTACTGACTGAAGAATAGATAAAGGTCTTTAAAGATAAATAAAGCAGGAAACGAACACGAGATTTTCGTAATGACTGGAGTGTGAGAACTTGGTGAATTGATAGTAATAGTTGTTACACTTCTTTTTTAACGGTTATATGTATTAGAGAGGATGAAAATCAGTAAGGGAACATGAGAAACAATGTATAAGAACTTACTAAACTCTTGGAAAGGAGAATGATGGCTTTATTTAGAATGAAGCTGGTGGACTATAAGACCACTGTCCTGATCTCCTCTAAATGATAATTTAACACTGTCCTAATTAAGCAGTCTGCATAGTGAATCCACTGTTGTCAGGGCTGAGAGAGATTATGCTCTCTGAGAAAGACTGGAGCAGCTGTAAGTGGACTGAGAGAACAAGCCACTGTGCTTTGCAATAACAGTACTAATTCAAGTATATACCTACTGTCTTCATAGCTGCCATGGGCACATAGCAACTAGTGGAACAGTGACACTGACCAAGCAATTACTGGCATAAGCATGTTCAAGAGTAAAATATCATGGTATGAACTTTCACTATTACAGTGAAAAAAATTAATTAGTTCTTACTATAACACTTACCTAAAGGGTATCCATAAGATGATCGAGAGGTTGAAAGATGTAGTGAATGGCTGAAATGTGAGATACCTCTATCAAGTGTGTAAATACCATTTCACTCTTGATAAATTTGTTCTTACAAGACTGTATTGAATGCCTTAACATTGTCTATCAAGTCAGTATCAACATAAACAGAAAAACATAAAGTATGGAACATATATATCTGTATTTAAAGCCTGGAATTTTGTTCTGTGTGATATGAGGATAAGGCTCCTTTTATCCATGAGGGAAGGGATCAATGAGCATTTCGAAGGTACATGGAAGTATTTACTAAGAGAGAGGAAGGGAGAGGATCCCAGCTATGCATTTGTTACATTCCTTTTGAAAGGCATTATGCCTGAATGGATGAAACTTCAGTTTATTGTATTACAACAATTGTATTTTCAACTCTGCTTGAAACAAGCTTCTATATCCTCTTAGTATTTTTTACATTGGAAGATACAGTGATACTCACCTGCTTTGTGTTGAAGTGATGCTCAAAAAGAAGGTAAGAAGTGGACAAAACTGACAATCAGTGGAGGTAACTTTTGAAGAGCTGGTCCCCTGCTTTCATTTCTCCTGCTTGCCTCTGGGCAACAGCATACGTGAATAACATTTCTGTGTGCTGGTTCAGCAGATCACCATTGCATTGTGAAGGCACACAGGAGCTGTTGCTTGTATTCACCTGAAATGTCCATTACATTTGAGAAGTTACACTGGCTGTAACCTTTTCAATGTCAGCAAAAAAACTGTTTACCTGTTGAGCTCCAGAAAAGAAACAAGCTGCTAGTTTAGAAGTAAGCATGTATATACATGCATCAAACCAAATCCTGGGACCAAATTGAGGACCCTCTTCAAATGTCACTTATAATTTTGCTTGGTGACTTCAATGAAACCACTCCTGATTTGGTCCCCTATGATATAACAGCACTGTGAACTGTAATATATCACTGTGGAAGGTTCTCCTTCTCTGTGCTAAAATGAATTTCCCTGCAGGCATTGCTTAAGGCTCTTTTGCTTTAAGCTTCTCTAGGATTCACCTTAAAAGCTGCAGTGCTTTAACCCACACCCATGCTTCTAAAGCACCAACAGTAAAGGGATAAAAGATAAGGAGACTTAAACGCTATATTGTGTATACTGGGATCCAGCCTTTTCTTTTTAAGAACTTTGCCTTTTTCAAAATAAGGTTTGACAGAATAAAAGATCTTTCAAAATGCTAAAACACGGTAAAACATCTGCACTATGTCTCCGTCTTCAGTTTCTTCACTACTGTGGAAACTGCAGAACAGAGATTACAAGGTGGTTTGTGGGTTTTTTTTTTACACAAACAACTTCTCAGAGATTTTTTCTTAAAGACTTTTTTTAATGAACCAATCCTACTTCCAAGGCTTCAAACCATAATGGCATAAACTGCCTCAGTGTTGAGGCAGGTGCACTGAAAAGAAAATACTTCAGGAAAATAAAAATCGTGCTTCTCAGATTGTCTTCTTGGACTATGCCAAGCTGTCATATCTGAATAAATAGATTTTGGTATGCAGATCTCTAATGAACATTATGATTAGTTGCTATCTGACTGAATTTTGTTAGTTACGAAAGTCATATATGGTTTATTTAACTGGATGAATGTGACAAAAAAGCCAACAAGGAAGAGCTGTGAATTTTAAGAGGGAAACTCAAAATTCACATTCCAAGTTCAAGACTAAATTTTAAAGTTTTAAAAATATTCAGCCTCGTAAAATTCAACATTTGAAATATTTGGGAAAGCTAGCCTTAACTGTCAAAAGGTTGCCTCCTTTCAATTTTGATTTTGAACTTTTACTGATTCCTTTATCTAAGATAAAGGACTACGAAATCTCCGTATTCCACTTAGGAAAGTTTTCATATGGTAAAGTAGTGAATATAAGTTTACGCTGACAAAAAAGTGTTCTGTGAGTACTGGTAGAAAAGAAGAGTGCAGTTTCACTAATGAAGCTGATGCACTCCCTCTGCGTCAGGTAAGTTCCCATGCCCTCAACGGAGATGGAACAAAATGTAGGGACTAGCACATGATGTCCAGACATCTCAGTGGCATTTAGGTCACCTGAGTGTGGCCCACAGTGTCTATACTATGGAGAAGACAGCTGTGCCAGATGCAGCCCTTGGAAAATGGTCCAAATGTCTGTATTATATCATTTCATATACTAATGAAAACTATAAACAGTAGAGACAGCAGAGATTTAAAACTAATTTAGCATTTGAGCAACTAAATTGACACCAGTCTTTAAGAGACACAGCAGTAAATCTTCAACCATTACTCTTACAAGTAGAACAGGCAAAAGAAGACATCCATTTTATACACATGTTTTTCCACAATACTGTAATTAACAGCATTTCCACTAATGAAAAATAGAATTGAAAATAATGCTTACTTCAGTATTTGCACAAACAGTGCATACATACATAAGACCTACATATCCCTTTTAGTGTCAAACAGTGACATTGAGTTATACTATACTAAATAGCTAGAAAAATTATACTATCCAAAGCAAGAAAAATATTATTCTTGGTCAAAATACATGACACAAATTACTACAGAAATTCTATCTACTGTTTTAGAGTAAAAGCATTCACAGAAAAATTCCATATATCCCCACAATAATCATTTAGTCAGCTAACGTATTACATAGCAGCTCAATGCAGTAGAGAGTGCTGCTTAAGAACCAGTTGAAACCACAATTAAATTTGAACCCATTCCTGCAGTGAGACCATGTACTTTACTCTTAAAGCCTGGTTAAAGTTGATGTTCCTCCCAGTACAGCCAGAAGGTCAAGAAATCTAAAATGAAGGAGAAAGAGTCTACTGCCTTTCCAGTTTGGCCTGGAGACCATTTGTGATAATCAAGGATGCACATACCCATTAATAAACTCTTCTGACAGTACAGCACCTATAAAATTAAACTTAGTAGAAAGACTCCTTCTTGATTAATGTGATTTATACACTACAGATTAATCAAGGAAAGATTTCCAGTATATTAATTAAACTACCATCTATCATGTATCCTACTTGCCACACATTGTAACAGCAGCCAACTCCCATAGTTATCAGGAGTTTGACCTTTTCTATAATTTCTTATGAGGTTGATGGAAGTTTGATTTTTCATTAAGTCAGTTCCTAGTACTATTTCTCTGCAAAATGTTCTACAATTCCCTTTTTCTTACTGAACAGAGAGTAGGTGTATTCTGGATCCGTGTTATTTACATCAGTGTTTTGTTTGGGGCATTTGATGACTTTCTCTGCAGACAGACTATAGTTGCTCTCATCACAAGGATCTCTGCTGCCTTTCAGTCTAGACGAAGCCTCCAGCTTTCACAGGAATGCCTGCGTACAACAGAAGGGTTCCCAGGAAATGTGACAGGCACAGTGACAACATTAATGTTATTTATGTGCCATTTTACAAATTGAAGCAAGCGACATCTGCCTGTCTTTCATGTTAGACGAAGATATACTTCTCCTCATCATGCAAAGTCTTTTAACAGTGGAAAACATGATTTGGTCATATGTAAGAGCTTAAGATTTAGAACTCTAGTTACTGTATTAGAATCAGGATAGATGCCAGAAAACCAGAGTTTCAGTTAAAGTCTACTGTGTTATTGATCGGTCAACTGCATTAAGTTTTTCACTTAAAAAAAAAAAAAATTACCTTTATATTGGTACCATAATACATGAAATATAATCACAGAGAAGAATTATCATTACTGTTCATTTCTTGAACAGCAAAAAGTGGCATTTGGTTAATTTTGATTAAGTAACTGGCCTAAGATGACTACTGTGTGTATCAGTAGCACATTTTCTCTGTTTTAATTCTAAATTCAGCTGGCTAGGAGTTTTTCCAGCTGTCTGGAGGATAGGACAACTAGAAATAAATTTCTGATTGGACAAAAGAAAAATAATTTTTTAGAAAGGACCACATTTCTGGCTTAAAATATAGCATCAGAGGAACATATCTGTCAACAAAAAGAATCAAATCATGTCAATGTGTCCTCTTTCCATTAAGTTTCCTTTAAGTTCATAAGAATTTATATTAAAAGCAATCAAAAAAAGTCAGCATTAAAATGAAACATTTCAAAAATTCTCAAAAGTTAAGAATTTCTGCTGACCCAAAGCATTCTGTTGCTGTACAGTTCACAAGTATGTCCTGCTTCAGTTTCCTGACTGACCAGTGAAACCCTACAAATGGAAGTAGTCTCAGAGGGGACGGGAAATGACAATATGCCCATGAAGCTTAGGGAATACTGCAGGGTGTGACTGACCACAGCTTTTGTTCATGAGGTGACTTTATCTAGAAGTAAAGGGGACCGGAGAGTGGCCTTTGTTTTGGGTGAGCACCTGTCAACAACGGAGTGGATAAACTGGTGGTTCCTTGGGTTCATTAAAAGGCTGTGAACATCTCCCTGAGCTAGCCGGGCTATCACGGAGGGGTGAGGTGAATACATGAGGTTTTGCAAGAATAAAATCCATAGCTAACAAATAAAACTTGGTGAAAGCTTTCAGCTTGTACCAATAAAGCTTTTTATAGGCAAATGCAGTTCCCTCTGGTTCAGATCAGTGGAATGGCCACTTAAAAGGTTGCATCTTTACAGAAAAACACTGGCTACACTTAAGCTGCACCCAGAGTCCCACTGAACAAAAATCTGACATACAAGCATGAAGTTCAGACATGGCAATAAGGATAAAATGTCACTGGCTCAAAGACAGATAGAGACATGGTAAGGTAAAAACGGCTGACAATACGTATCATAAAGTGATTAGTTAGTACCTTATATAACACTCAAAATTTAGAAGATTTTTGGAAAACTCTCATCACTGAAATGTCTACCTCAGGATGCAAAATGAAGTCAGTTATTAATTAAAATGTTGCCAAGGCAAACATAGAAACCACTTCTAAAGACCAACTGAAAGCTAGTGTCTGCTAAGCTCAAAGTGACTGGGCCTAAAACAGCCTGCCTGGCAATGAAGAAAACATTCAGAGATTGACCACTGAGTAGCCTTTAGCATGAGGAATCTGCTGCTGTCAACAAGATATTCTGACAAGCAGCAAGGTCATGGCATGAAAAAGCTGCTCCTACCTAGTGAGGCCAGAAGCTATGCAATTACTTCTGACAACCACTTCTCAGTAATTGTCACAGACGTCGTTAGGAAAAAAAAAGTTTCCTAATCAGAGAAGGGTCTTCAAATAAGTTCAAAAGGTAGGTTTTGGGCACTTCCCAAGCTCATTTGAAGTACCTCTCATTATATGATACTCCAAACATGTTCCAAGATCTATTTAATCTGTAGGGATTTTCAAAAGGACAGACATGTTACTGAGGTAAAAGCTTTTTTTCAGAGATGTACCTGCTTTCATTGTTGGCAGCTGAGAAATTGTTACCACCTCCTGGTTAGTGGTAGCTACTGCTGCTAATTCTCCTGGGTGTCAATGAGTGATGCTTTTCAGTGGTGCTTAAGCAGCACAATTTTATTGTGAATGCTCTTCAAAACCTCAAAGAAATACTCAAAACAGTGTGAAATTGGCAAGAGATAGAAGTGATGATAGAAAACCTACCATTTCCGCCTCAGCATAAGTCAAGTAAAAGAATACATTAATAAATGAAGAAGTTTGAGTTTTCAAAAGGAAATTGCTGAAAGTTACAACATAACACCCTGTTCCTCTGGAGTCCCAGTGCATAGATCAGTCTACTGCACTCAGGTATCAGATCAACCATAAACAGATGAACAAGAAACCTCAGGGACAGTGGAAGAAAGGGACGTAAAAGAAGATTCTGTGAAAAGAGCATTATAGCAGCCTCCAAAGTAGAAGTAATGAAGAACAGTTGCATCAAATACACAGGCAGCTTACCTCCCTTGCAGGACGATGTTGGGTTTTTCCTGTTAACAGTGAGAGGAAACTAAGGTAATATGTAAGAAAGCAATACTGTGGTAGGAAGCTAGTCTGCAGTTGTGGTTTAGCCCCAGCCAGCAACAACCAACCATGCAGTCGCTCTATCACTCCTTCGCCCTGGTGGGGTGGGAAGCAGAATTGGAGGAAAAAGGCAAAACTGATGGACTGGGATAAAGACAGTTTAACAGAACAACAAAGGCAGAATAAAACAACAACAGTAATACTAATAAAAAGAATATACAAAAGCGAATGATACAGATTACAGTTTTCCCACCACGCTTCTGAGCAGTGATTACCCTTTCCCAGCCAGCTCCCCCACTTCAAAACCAAGCATGATATCATGTGATATCGAATATCCCATTTGTTTGGCCAGTTTGGGTCAGCTGTCCTGGCTGTGTCCTCTCCCAGCTTCTTGTGAAAATTAACTCTATCCCAGCCGAACCCCAAACAAAATTCTATAAAAATAAGTAACAACAGCGCACAGTATGTGCATTTGGAATATTTATAGAATCAAATGGAGCAGTAAAAGCATTTCTGAAGCAAGCAGGAAATGTAGCTTGAAGCACAGTAGCAACATAGTGAACAGAAGAGTCAAGAAGGTCAGTATGTCGAAAGTCCCTTTGTCATTCAAGTTCTGTAGCTTGCTGTGGGAAATACAAAACAAGATCTTTCCGAAGGGGAAATGAATCAGCAGGATAGCTAATATTCTGCGAAGGGGAAGAGGCCAGTCAGCTGAGACACTTGCGAAGGCTGAGGTACTGTAAGTTTTGGAAGAGACTGTCAGATAGTAAAGGAATAATGATGTCTTTAAGAAGGTTGTCAGCATGCAACCTAAGGGGGTGGACAGATCAAATTCTGAAGTTACTAGCACAAATTGAATAGGATCAAAACTCACTCTAAGTAACCCAGCATTCAATATGGGCAGGTAAAGCCTCTTCTCCATATTCTTTTTGTTTGATCTTACCTAGCTTCAAACTTAGATGTACTGTATTCAGACTTGAAAGAATTATGAGAGTTGAACTCCTTTCTAGCTTAGGTTCAGAAAGCTCTCTGGCTTGTGCAGAATTGAGATGTGGAGCTATGGCTAAGAAACCTATGAATACAAATCTCCAGGAAACTTCTCTAGCCTGTGAAGCACCTCTGTTCTGATGTGCACTTCCTTAACCTGCCCCTAGTCACCTACAGCACTTTGCCATTTTGAACATCTTTCCTTAACTGAGTGGCTTATGCCTTAAGCAAGCTGCCCTGTTATTAGCACAGAATGAGTCACTGCGGAGAAGACGTCATTGACTCATTACAAAATGAAGAAACATCCAACAACTTACATATGTTGAGAACAGTGTAAACTTTTGACAGTTTACTTGGACTGGAGTCCAGTGGAAAGTAAATCCACAGGAAACGTAAATAAGATTTTTTATTCAAGCCAATTGCTAATCGGAAGGTCTCCTGACAGTGAATTGTGCCCATGGCTATCAGAAAGCTGAAGACAGGCAATTCAAGAAACTAAATGCAAACCTAGATTTGTATTTGAAAGATAGAGGCAGAACCGTCTGTGAATACCTTAGCTATTTCCCTTAAGCCAATACTGACTGCTTTTCAGTAGTGTGCCAATGTTGAGATGCCTTCATCTTTGCAAGAGTGTTCACTATTCCCAGGCGTAAGACAACCATCATATTCTGAGCACGATAAGAAGTTCCTAATTCTGCAAACTAGATATCATAACACTAATAGCTAACAATGATTTAACAGAAAACAATAAGAAATTACTGTAGTTTTTAACTTGAAGTGCAGCAATTAACCTACACGAGAAATTACTTTGTCTTATCCTAAATTTGAAAGGAAAAATCTTCATGATAGAAAGTATCGTGGTGTTCCACTGAAAACAAGGCCAAATGACAGCTCATCGATTTATAGAGTACTGAGCTTATCACTTGATTGACAGATTAAACTGTGATTCTACGGGGAAAAGACTGCCCAGAATTCTTGAGAAATCATCATAACAAAAACAATATTCCTGCTTTTTTATGGTCTAAGAGTTGTAGGAGGACATTTTAAATCAAACTCTTCAAATTATGACTTGATAGGGGCTGAAAATAGTGTGTAGCTTTCGTATTTTATTATTTTGTCCAGTAATAATGGTAGTTTTTACAATGCTGCCTCCCTGAAACCAAGTTGTGCTCTGTAGTTTAACTACCTGAAAGACTAGAGGAGTCAAATTAGTCCTTCATTGTGCGTTATCAGTTCCGACATTTATGTTCAAGTACATGTCCAAATCAGTGAATGTATTCAAAGAATGAAATATTGCATTCATACATACCCATTTCACATTCACAGAGACTGTAATGGTACAGAACCACAGTAAGATCTCAGATCCCTTGTCAGGGCACTGAATGCCCCACTGGACCTTATTTGTCATGACCAGCCTCTTGCAGGACCTGCACCTACACACACACTGCTGTCACCAAACACTATGGGAACAGGCAGATTGCTTAGGGATCCTTAGTCGAACAGTCACACAACAAAGCTGTTACTGTAATCAAAACTTTGTTTTAACCTAGACCTTCTGCAGATTGGGTCATTTTACAAAACTAGCATCAGTGACCGTCTTCCGGTCAGGTAATTTTAACCACCATCCACATCCCCCTACAGATCAGGTCGTTTTTACACTTGAACTATAACTTGAGCTCAAAGTAAACAGGCAAAACTCATTCCTCAGAAGAGGCAGCCAACAAGGGCATACCTGATCATCAGGAGATCACGTTCCTGCCATCCCACAGCTCCAGCCTACATCTGACTGGGACTTGCTGCTGCAGGGCACCATGTGCTTTTACGCTTCACTGTTCTGCAATGTGTGTCACTGATCAGCCTAGTCACCCAGGACCCCTTTAAAGGATAAATGACTATGTGGCTGATAACTGTCCACCTAACAAGATGGTGCACCAGTGGCTAGGATGAGGGGAGCTGGTCACAGCTGCTAATTGCTCTGGAAACTTTGTTTCAGCTCAGGTCTAGGCTCCCAGCCGTTGCCAGAGTTCACTGTTAGGAGCAGCAGGAGCTGACCCACAAGCGAGAAGAGAAGGGTGATCCCAGTGCAGGTAGGGCAGTACCCTCACCAACCATGCACAGTCCTACAGCACCCAAGGAGGGCTAGGCTGGTGATGGGAACCATCAAGTGATCATAAGACAGAGTGAACTCATTCCTCAGGTTTGAGGTTAATCTAGGAAGATGAGTGAGGAAATAAGGATCAGGAGAGAACAGAGCTGAGACAGACATACAGTGTAGGGCCAAAGTCCATCTGGGAGACAAAGCTGGAGATCAGGCTACCTATAACATAGGTCTGAACTGCCTCCAGGAGACAGGGCCAGAAGCAGCAGCTCAAGCTAAGACTGAAGGCCCAGGCCTGAGCTTAAATAGAGGCTCTGGAGCAATGACCAGAGAGTACATCAGTGGAGGCTCCAGGCAACACTGGCAGGTCTGGGCCTTAAGAGCTCAGGTACACCCAGCACCTCGACTACATCTTCTGAATCAGATGTATCCAAAAGCCACAGTGCTGGTTAGAAATTATATGAAACAGCTGTGATGCAGAGTTACTATTACCACTGCTTCCTGCTGTTATGACTACTTCTTGCTGAAAAACAAGGACATACTTTGGATTTCATTTTAATTTAATTCATGGAATTGAAATAAGACATCTTAAAATTCCCTGTGTATAAAACACAAAAGTATCATTCACTTCCCTGAGATCACAGAGCTCAGTGGATGGGACTTGGAAGGGGGCGAAACCGATCAATGCACAATGGTTGCATCCTGGGATGCATTAGGAGGAGTGTGGCCAGCAGGTCGAGGGATGTTCTCCTTCCCCTCTACACTGCCCTGGTTAGGCCCCATCTGGAGTACTGTATCCAGTTCTGGGCTCCCCAGTTCAAGAAAGATGAAGAGCTACTGGAGAGAGTCCAGCGGAGGGCTACAAGGATGGTGAGGGGACTGGAGCATCTCCCCTACGAGGAGAGG
>Ga0065711_1040371_pt1 | contig 17024 bp, 8 predicted proteins | sample Hoacrofraction12_FD_59098 | JGI IMG/M metagenome (GOLD analysis project Ga0065711, IMG submission 59098) | Hoatzin crop microbial communities from Cojedes, Venezuela - Epithelial fraction 12 v2 (version 2) | ecosystem: Host-associated > Birds > Digestive system > Esophagus > Crop | place... | reverse complement strand
CTTTTCCTCCTTGTCCTCCCCCGTTATTGTCCTTTCCCACATCGTCTCTCCTAACTCTTGCCATTCCGAGACGGAAAACAGTAGCGGGGTATCCACAAAGTGACCCCATCATTGCCCCAGTTTAATCAACTTCATGAGCTGCTTTGCTGTTGCGTCTATTCCTCTCTTAGAGAGAATACCGACGAGCAACGTTGCCGCAGCCCGTCTCCGTGCTCGCGACCACGGCCTCCACGTTAAAATTTAGCTGTGCCAGGCAGCCCCAGTGTGGCTCGAAAATTCCTGGGAGTCGGCCGTCCGTGTCTGCCCTGCACGTTCGCACCCAGGCAGCACCCTCCCAGCCGTTGTTCCCACGCCCCCCGTCTAGCTGCTCACCGCAGACTGAGGGACTCCTGCAGGGAAACAGTCCATCCTCTGCTACCAAATGTTGGCGTGGGTTACGGATCCGTTGTAACGATGTGACCCCAATATGATTATGATCGTTCAACCTTTATTAGTCAGCAAAACAAGGTTTATATAGCAAAACTATTACAGCATCTGAATGGTTAAACCCCCAATCCATATATAGACAAAACTACTGCAACTTGTTGTGATTGGTGCAGAGCTGCATCTCGAAGTGAAAACAGTACTGTGGCAGGAAACAACAACATGGCAGGAAGAAAGAGACAGTGTGGCAGGAAAAGGTGACGTTCCCCCTGCTCCAGTGTCCCGAGCTCATCGCTCTGCCTTCCCAGCAGGGTTCCGTGTCAGCCGCTCCCAAGGCTCACTTCCGCATCGGAACCTGGGTTGCTCAACACACCAAACTATGTCCCCTCTCGTCCAGCCAGGACCCCACAGATGAGGAGGAAAGAAAAGAGGAAAAGGAAAATTAGGGACTTTATGCTAAATTTTCTATTTTTTCTTTCTTTTTTTTTCAGCAGGAAGGAGTGTTCAGATGTTCTCTTAATTATACTTGTTTTATTAGAAATTTAGCTATGTTTACATTAAAATTCCCTTCAACTGGCTCATCTATACAAAAAATATGCATTTTGTGAGTAATTTGCAAAAAATGCCCCAGCTCATGAATGCTGAAATATTCTGTTCTATTCTGCAACTATCCTCTCACGCTCAGCTAACAAAGCTGAGTGTATCAATGAATAGGGCTATCAATTCCAAAATGTTTTTTTTTTCAGGATGCTAAATCCTGTTCATGTCTTTGGCTTTGGTAGTTATAGACTCTGCAGCATCATGTATCTGAGGCTTGAGTAGAATGTTACTGATATTAGGTATTTTAGACTACGTTACATCACAAAAACACAACACAAGTATCTGATAAGCTAAGTTGCACTGCCTGGTTATAGTACGTATCCATCAAAGCTGAATGTAAATGACAAAGACATAGCCATGCTATTTGTAATCTTATACAAATCATGCACAGTAAATGAAGATTTTTGATTTCTTGGATTTGTATGCACAGAGAGTATAAATTTGGGGGGGGGGAGAGAGAAAAAGAAAAAATAAAACAGAGAAGAAAAGAAGAAATCAGCTTTTCAAACTGAAATCCCCACCCCCAAGAATTTACACGTAGTTTAAAGTATGACTTCTTGTGGGCATGTGTCTATGAAATGTTAATGCTTTCCCAAAGAACAGTAACATGCTGTTGCTTTTTTAGAGATACAAATTCTGCTTTCCATAATTTCATTACATTGTTTCAACAATGAGATAATCAGATCTGTTTAAGCTTTCTGTCATGGATGGCAGCTTTCAATCACACAGTTGAGTAGAGCACCTTGGTGAGTAGGTGACATTGTAGGTGAATTCACGGACTTTCCCATATCTGTCCTTTCTTGTACACATATAACACTTTCTGGATTTAGAGACAGCCTTTTCTTTAGCATTTTAAAATTAATATTGTATTTTTCTTTCATCCGGGCATTGAGTGTTTGACCATGCTGAAAATCATGTTATAAACAATAACAGGAGTAATGACTAAGATCATTGACATGTTGCAATACTATAGCTCAGTCTTCCAGCCTCATGATACTGTTAATGTTCAGAGTATAAATTAGAGGAAATAAATACCTATTGGTCAAGGCAGAAATCTATGTACATTTTAAGGTATTTTAGTACTAGTTACACAAAAGGGTAAACATTTCAGTGTGAGAAAAATATAATAAAAATTGGTTTCCTTATCATATTTCAACAAAGGTGCTTATAAATTACAAAGCAAGGATAGGTTTATTCTTGCTGAAATTTAAAAACCTGTAAAACCCATGGGAATAAAAAAACCCAAACCTGATTACCTTGTGATCTGCAGCTATTTTAGGTAGTTGACGGAAATTTATGACATATTACCATGGCAACAATGGACTATCTCAATAGCTGTATTGCTTGTGAAGAGAATAAACTCTCAGGATGAATTATAATACTTATAATTATTGCTCAAATATCTACACATTCTGTAGAAATTGAAAGCTGTCTTTGTCTTTCTTTTTTCCCCCCTTCTTTCTTCTTTTTTTTACAGTATGGATATTTTTTCCTTGACATTTCTTAAAGGAATTCTACCTGTGACGAGTTTCAACAGTACTCAGTTAGTCCACTAGATGAAAATTCTATCATTTGCACGGGGGGAAAAAAGCCCTGTTGAGGAAACAAATTTTCACAAGTATGTGATAAAGTCACTGAAAGTTTAGGGGAGGGGGGAAGCAAACTGCAATCTATTTAAACTTCTGTTTACAAGTCAGTCTTTTGATTCAGCCTCATTTACCAGAATAAAAAATTGTTTCACATCTACATAATGTATGATGGAATCTATTCAAGGAATGATTTGATTAAAAAAAAAAAAATAAAGTGTGAGGAGGGGAGGGAGACAAGAAATACTTTCAAGATTTCCAATAAGATTTCAGTGCTTTCCTTAATTCTGTATGATTTCATATGTTTTGGTTTAGATGTACAGCCTGCAGAAATCTTTGGAGGACTGTTTACATTCATGCTACAAAAGAGTGATTTCTGTGGAAAAGAAAAATAAATGATAATGAAGCCTGTGTAGACTATCGTGGGTGAGAAAAGGAAGAAAAAATGAAAGATACACTTCAGTGAAAGGCGAACAACAGTGGACATTGTACTGCCCTAGGATGGCTATGAAAATCAGGAAGGAGCACCAAAGCGTTCTTTCAGTTCAGTGAGTACTGAGAAACTAAAACTGAGCAGCTGTGGGTTTGGAGGTAGTAGGTCAGCACTGATCTGCTCAGTCCACAGGCTTGGGCAAACCAATGGTGTGCATCATTTGTGCGGTTCAAATCAATAGGATGACAAGTAAGAGTTCCCTTACTCCCCCTACTTTCTTCCCCTTACCCCTGGAGACAAGTCATTTACTTTCAGCAGCTAAATAAGAATGGATTTCCTGAAAGCTGGCTTTTGGCCAGGTTAATTTATCCATATGCAAACTTATGCTTCACCAATTTACTAAAACCCATCATTTAAGCCTGTTCAAATGTGCAGCTGCTTAAATGAGGTTGGAAGCAATTTTGCCACACAATGCTGATGTCAGTTAAAAGCTCAGTATTAGCAAAATGGGAAGACATCAACAGAGTGTGTCTGCTACAGTGATCTGTGTTCCCCAGTGTCTAATGGATCAGGGAGACAGATATGCCTAGCTCATCAGCATGTAAAGTTAAATTCAGATCTATTACCTATTACACGCACGCATGTATAGGAGGGGAAGCATTTTAAGTAGAATGAGAATTAGTTTTGTTCTGGCAAACATCCAGAATGAGTCTAAATGGAGACTTTCAGGAAAAGCAGGATACAAAACTGCCAAGTGTGAATATGATTACAAATGATAGTTTATGTGAAAAAAAAAATAGTACTCACAAATCTAGACATACCAGTAAGACAACCTGGGTAAAGAATGCATTTCTCAGGGTATGATCCCACAAAAAGAAAATGCCATGTTTTATAAAAGCTGTGGATAAGATTTGCATCAGTTCTCGTTACTACTTACCAGCTTCATGAGTTGATGAAAATGGACACTTCTTTTAGATAAAACAAAATTCTCAGAAATAATTGTAAACTACTCTGTGTTATGCAGATAGATAGATATTCTTGGTTTCCGAAAAAACAACAAAGGCCTGTTGATCTGCCAATGGGCCTGTCTGAGCCTGAGCCATGTGAGAAAATGTTTACTTTTTCTGGGCTGGTTGTATCTATGACAGATTTTGATTTCCATTCCACGTGTTTTAAATATGAGGAGACAGATACAAAGCCACAAGATTTTTTTCTTTAAACAATATAAGTGAAAACACCATGAAGGGTCTGCTTTTACCTATCATTTTGGGCAAATAGCAGACTAAAAGGAAACTGAAAATATATAAATAAATATTGACCAAAAGTCATTTATTTCAAGCTTGAAATTTTATGAAAAAATGTTGACATTTGTATTAGACTATTAAAATTGATTGTCAGATAATAATATGTAGATTCTTACTGCTGTCTCTGATATATGGACAATGATTTTTAATCTTTTAAAGGCTTAACTGCTGCCCTTTATAATCTTAAAATAATTAAAATGGGCAAAAGTTGTAAAGTTAATGAAGTATTCTTTCTCCACAGGTTCTTCTGCAGCAGAATTTTTCAATTCCTGCCTTACAGTACAGCTCTCCTATTTATGCAATTGTCGGAGTGTTGAGGCATTGCAAATCTGAGATGTAATCTTCTTAAAATTCTTGTGTTCTCCATCTTACTTTGGGGTGAATTAAAAGATGAAGTAAAAACTTCTGCTTCTGATTGGTTTATATTTTGGAATATTTTTTCAGATAGCTATACTCTTCAGATTGTGTTCAGTTTTGATAAAATTTAATGGAGGTATTTTCATTACCTTCAGCTGCAGCTGGGTTAAGACTCTTGAATCTGACATGCTGCTGTATTAATTCAATGACAGGTAGGTTACAACGATGGTTAGATGAGAACAAAACTAGTTGCTTTATAGAAACACAGAATCTGAGTTAACTGAGAAGAAGGTAACAATGTCTGGACTTTTTAAACATGGGTTGTTGACTTCCTTGGTTGTAATTGCTTCTTTGGAGCTATTATGCTCTCATGTAAACACGTATTTAGAGACATTTCAAAAATGAGATTATTTGCCTAGTGAAACATGACTATGCCAAGGGATTTACAGCACATACTGCAATAAAGCTGAAAAAGTCATGTATAAAGTATTATAATCCACTTTGAATGTCTTCTCTGTTTAACATCTTCAATATAGCAAAAGACTGAGAAAACACTGTGACTTTAGACAAAATCATTTATATATCAATCATATAAAAGGTTTTGTGAGCTTTAAGCTGTGCCATTCCCACACATTCACAGGGACAGTAGCTAACTATGAAAGCTACTTCTCCTCAGAAAACCTAACCTGAGTGGAAGTAATCTAGCAGAAGGAAACTCCAGAGCTGTCATCTCTTAGGTAGTTAGACTACAAGAATGCATTTGGAAATGCAGAAATAAAAACAATTTGTCAAATAGGCAGAGTCTTAATAGGACAAAATTATCTGCAGAGAAGAGGGCTGAGTTCACAGTTAAGGCATTGTAGTGAAATTCTAGGTCAACAACAAGTCTTCCAATATTTTGTGTGTCAGAATCATATTATCACTCAAATATCATAGAATAGCATAGCACTGGTGATTTTACACTTGAATTTAAGTGATTTTTTTCAATGGAAATTATAGTTAAACATAGTAAAATAATATACAATGTTGTTCCTGACACAGCTCACCAAACTAGAACACAAGATTTGACTCAGCCACTCAAAGATCATTTTTATTCATGAACATTTGTTTCTTTTAAATGGGCTTCATATAAGCATTCAAGTGAGGTTTGCTTTTCTGATGAGAAAGATGTATTTAACCAAATATTTGAATGACAGAGTAAAATTATTTTTGAAAGGAAATAAAGGCAATTTAGAAGATCATCCATTCACAAAGCACACGAATCAGTATTATGTAACTTGTACAAAAATTAACAAACTGACTTAATCAATTCTAAAAAGAAACAAATATCTATTTAAAAGAGGTTTAGTTTAGGAAAAGGTTGATAAGTTAAACAAAGGGTCATAATCGAACCAGTTGGCAATACAAATGTAAGGGATGATCTGTAGCTTGTCTTAGCCATTTTTTTAAATAAATTGTTTGTCTAATCCTAGTCGTAATTATCAATATGTTGAAATCCAACATGTTTACAACAATGCTGGATATAATGTGGTGGACAAGCAACTTTTCAAATACTACCTGCTGAAGCAGGTGGTTCAGACTTGCTGAAAATTTGCTTACTGCTCTGTGCTGCACGCTTGGGTGACCTCTTATACTCCAAGTTGTATAAAACAGCACAATATGTTAACAAGCACAAGGCAGACTGGCAGATGTAGGGAATGACGCTTCACTAAAATTGGTTAGCCAGTTTGACTGCCCTTCTTTAATTATCACAGTGATTACTATGAAGACATCATTAGATAAAACTAAATTTCTAATATTTTCTGGTAACTGGAAATAAAAATTGTTTAGGCTAAACACAAATTTTGTGATTTTTACTAATAAATGAGTTCTTATAAAATCTGAAAATAATTTAATTTAGTTTCTTTTAATAACAAGCAAACTCAACCCTCTGATTTTCATATTGTTTAATTTCAGTCACCAAACAAAGTAAAGCAGACACTCCTCTTACAGGCCATCCGAAACACAAGTGAATAAAATTAATTAGTACTTCTGGTGTACACGTGCTCTGGAAGAGCCTTGCTTACTTGTTTTGCTGGTGTATCAGTGCAAGAGACAGACGCTTCCTAATGCACCTGGTTTAATGTGCCGGAATTAAGCAGCACGGCTCTCTCTCACAGTTTACAGTTGTATTTCTCAAAGTTATTAAACAATTCATTTAAATATAACATCAAATGTAATATTCCTGTATGCATTGCTCTAAATAATACACACTAACGAAAGTTAAGTAGTCAGCCTAGGAGCTGATTTAGTACTGCTACATCCATGGGATGAAGAGGATTGGGCTGCAGAACAGACATGATGTTTCTCTGTGGAAGATTTTTCATCTCAGCAACACAATTACTTTGTAATGGATTAAGAGGACTCTTGCTACATTCTCTGGGGGTTACTCTTGTATATAGTCCCTTTAAAACTGGGATTAATTAACCTTCCAAGCCTGAACTGTGTCCTATCATTTTTATCTTTATGTTTTCTTAGACTTAAAATATTTTTCTACTGCTGCCAACATCTCCATTAATATCTCATTTTGAATATTTTAACTATTTAAATTCTTGTCATTACAGGTTTATGAAAACCAGTTTTAAAAATCACCTTTGAGGATTATCTATATTCAGCTATCCTGCTATGGGACTGTCCTGGGTTTGATCAGGACAGGGTTAATTTTCACCAGAATCCAGGAAGGGGCACAGCCGGGTGGACTGACCCAGCCTGGCCAAACAGAGCAGGGTATTCCATACCATGTGCTGTCATGCTGGTTTCCAGTTCGGGGGAGCTGGGCAGCAGGAACTCACTAGCGGCTCAGGAGCGCACAGTGGCGGTCGTGGAGAACGGCTCTGTGGGTCATGTGGTTTGTGTCTCCTTATCTGTATCATTGTTGTTCCTGTTCCCTTTGTTTGCTGTTTCTGTTAAACTGCCCTTATCCCAATCCACCAGTTTCTGCCTGTTTCTTTCCATTCTCCTCCACACCTCGGAGGGGGGAGGGGCGGCCGTGTGGCGCTTTTGTTGCTGGCCGCAGCCAAACCATAACAGGGGCAAAGAGGTAGACTACAAGATCTTTTAAGAACTCATTTCTATTTCATGACTATGTATATTTCTCCAAAAGAGAGGTTATTTTCTACTATCATATGAATTGTTAAAAAGTTATACACAAAGTTGAAATAATTTAAAATGGGTTTCCATTGTACTAAATGTGGAAATTTACCAAGGAGGAATAGCTTTTATTGTAAGTGTTGAAATAAACCATTTTGAAATTTCTCCCAAAATGATTTTTTTATATCATGATAATATTTATAGTTTCAAAATTAATTTTAGAAATGACATTTAATTTCAAAATGGATGTTATTTAAAAAAAATTTAAAAGTAAAAATTTTTCTTTCTTTGAAACTTTGAATTGAAGCCTATTTTTCTTTCAACTCTCCTAACTAAGAAATCAGAATGTTTCTCAAAATTATCTGTTTCCTATGGTAAAATGTGAATTTTGACAAAAAAATCAGTTTTGCTTCCCCCCTCGCCCCCAGGAAATCTGGTTAGTGAAAGAAAGGTAATGGACATACTGATTAATGACTGCACAGTTCTTACCATTTTTTCATTTAATATTCAATTCTTTTGACCTAGAAACGAGACTTCACAACATAGCATGTAGTAAGATAGTAGGATTCATCATATATATGCCACATATGTATAAAGTAATTAACGGGAAAAATGGCTCATACAATCTAAAAAAAAGGCTTAGTAATAATACCGTATTTTATATTTGGGCAAAATTCCCATTTGTTTTGAGGAAAATGAAACTTTCATGGTGATAACTACAAGGCACCCTTTTAAACGGTGCTAGAAAATAAAAAAGAAAAAAAAGCCAAAGCCAAAGCCAGCACACACACACACACACAAAACCTCAAACCCAAGGACACAATGAGAAATCCAGGAAAAGAAAACAAGAGGTAACTTTGTGACAGCCCAGCTAATGAATCCTGGTTTCCATGGAATTGATCCTTATCCCTGTGTCTAACAGAAGTCCAGTATAAAGCTTTCCGTTTAATTGAAGTATTCATGGTTTATTTTCTGGGTGGATTATGTGACGATCAATAAAAGTTGTGTTTGTACTGCAGCTTTTCTCTCAAGAACAGCTCAGATGACAATATATCCTTTATTTGGCTGTCATCTTTCACAAAAACTGCAGAAACTGAATAACCTTTTGAAGACTAGGAGTTTGCCAAATTTGGCTGAGAATTTGATTGAGATTGGTTAGTTGTGCAGCAGTTAGTTGAGGTGCAGACAGTCAGATAACTAGGCAAACACACCCCAGAGTGTGATTATATAGCAGTCATAGGAAAACAGACTAAAAAAAACAAATGGAAGGTCTGTCGAGACAAGAAAAAAATGAGTTTTGACAAACTGCAGCCAAGAATTTTTTTTTTCAGTCCTGGAAGCAGTCAAGTCCAGAAGACCATTTCGAACCAGTTTGTAAAGGTAGCATCTATGACCTCACGTACACACTGTGAGAGTCCTACCTTCACACAAAACAGCTGTCCAGGACAAGGGAAAATACTACTTTACATTTGCAAAATAAAATGGGATAGATCTACTTCTGTCAAGACAGCATTTCTTACACACAAATTGTGAGTGGCAGCAGCATGTGATAATTTCTATTAAGTGACCCTTCTAAGTAATCATTTGTCAGAACAACATCTCATGCTACATGTGCTTCTATCAGTAGAATAAGTAACCAAGTTTATTATGAAACTAGAATAAACCCACTCATTTTTAATGAGGGTTACTCTGGCTCTTTGCAAATAAATATTTGATTGAATTTAGTTCTAAGAGGGGTTTGTTGCTGTTGCTGTTGTTGATGCGCACTAGAAGAAGAAGAATAATTTTCACAAATAATTAACCAGCCAAGAAACCACTCAGATGGTGGAATGAAAGTGTTCAGTTAAGAATATTGTCACAGTACTTCTTCCTTTATTCAGATCAACTACTAAGACAAAAGACATTAAAATGCTATGAACATTAGGTGAATAATCACCTGAATGTAGTCTGATTACGAAGTAACTTACCTGAGATGTTTCAGACCATTTCTATAGTTGAAAGTTTGTGTATTTGTTTTGCCATATTGCTCAATGATTAACATGTTTACAGAAACAAGAACTGGCTCACAAATGATTTAGTAATTGAAAAAAAAGTCGTAAATTAATCAGTATAAATTCTAGAAAATGTCAGTTGTTATTTTCATGGGAGAAAAAGATACTTTACAAGTATCAGGCTTTTTTTTTTAAAATTCACCCACAGTCAGTTCAATGTAAGTTTGCAGTCTTGCTTCAGTTTTCACCATAATATAATATTTAATTTTGTAGCATTGACAATGAACCAGTCTGCCTTTTCCATCTATCTGTTAGCATCTGTGAAGCTATGGAAAATAACACAAATTGTCTGCTCATGCTTCTGTTATGTAACAAGGCAGGCAGCTCCAGAAGGAAAAGTACCCCTAAGGTTCTTATCTAAGAGGGGCTGCCCTCTGGGCATGAGCATCTCTCTCCATTGTCACTGTATAAGCCCAGAAGACTAGCTTAGTTCACACGATTTTAAGGCAACTAAAGCTAGGTAGTTGAATCTCATCTCTAGAGTCTATACTTGGCATGTACATAAAGGAGAAGATGGATTTGAGGAGGGAAATATCTAGACCCTACAACCTCCACGTATAATTAGATTAATGACAACTCTCCAGACAGTCCATCACAGGAGGAAATTATTTGTCTGATCTGAATCTCACAGGCAGCAGCTGTAAGATTCTTACTGCCTTCAGCAGAAATTGTATTATGCCACAGCTTACAATGTTTTTCTTTTGCTCTTTTGTATGAAAACATTTACACCAAACTTCAAAGCAAACAAATAAAAAAGATATTACAGGTAGGATTTATCTTACCTAAGTTTAGACATCAAACAATTAGTTATTTTAGGCTATGATAAATATCCTAGGCTCTTTTTGTACCTTAGTGAAGATAAATAGACACCTGCAAAGGGCAATCCATCTCACTAAGTTTAGACAGTCATCTTGAGCCAAGAAGAATCTCTCTTGGATGCCTCTATCTTTCTCCACTGAATAAAAAGGGAGCAGGCAGTGATTAGTTCAGAATTCCACAATTTGCTGTTAAGAATCTAAGCCAGGCAAATTGAATCCCAACATAGACTGGAGAGTTTTCTGACTCTCCCTTAACTGTTTCGTTACTGGCCGTTCAGTAAAATGGCCAAGCCTGGAAATAGAATCATAGAATCACAGAATGCTTTGGGTTGGAAGGGGCCTTAAAGATCACCTAGATCCAACCCCCCTGCCATGGATAGGGACATCTTCCATAGAAACAGAGCAAATTCTGTCAGCTAAAGGTCATATTTCATAAGCTTTACAGGGAAAGCAAAAAATAGACATTGTAGTAAGTAAAAGGGGATTACAGGAATACTTCCTCCCCCCTCAGCCTCCAAAGACTGACATTTCTCATAGCTAGGACAGTTTCCCACAAAACAGGGTGCTTTTCTTGAGCTCTGCATAGCACAGATGGCCTCAGTTGTGTTCTGTTTAACAAACTCTTAAGCTACGTTTATTGAAAAGCTCTAATAAATCACAAAAACCTAACACACCAACACAACCTTGCAAAAGTACAAAGCATTTATGGGAATCCAACGTCTACGATTGCAGCATTCTTGTATTTTGTTAACCCAAATAATATTCTTTATAATTCGCAAAATTCTGGGTTATAAGGTTGCACATCAGTCCACCTCTATGCTCAGGAGGAAATTTGTGCTGTATCAGCCTTTCCAGATTCTCATTAACTGTGTTGTAAAATACACCAGCGAGAATGTAAAAACTTTTTTGCTATGTAGAATATAAGTTTATAAATTTATCATAAAAGGATTTTTTCCTTATTCTGTTTGAATATGCATATTTTAATTGTTGAAAATAAGCCAATTTTTCCCTGTTTTACGACAAAACAATTGTTTTGTGTCAATTGAGGGCTGCTGCTACTCACCGATTCATTGAGTAAATACCCTTACTGACCAGCTGATCTGGAAGGTTCTCAGAGGAGGTGAGAAAATTAATCCTTGCAGGAGGGATGAATAACTATTCCACTTCAAAACAATATATAATGACACTCAATGTCACCTAATGCATGACTTCATTAACAATAACTTCACGTCTAGTACAAATAAGCAGAACTATGTTTAAGTTGATTTTGAACATATCTGTCATGTCTTCACAGAGGGTCCATGTTTTCTTATTGTTTCTCATTCCTGGTGTTGCTTCTTGGTGATAATGCCAGAAACTACTTTTCCAATGTTTTCGTTCCTCCATCCTTCAGGCATTGTAAGGTCTTAGGTGCTACGAAGAGATAATTTCTTCAGTCACGGTCTTTACTATTTCCATCCCAGACAGCTCTTTTCTTTCCCCCTGTTTGCTTTCATTCAGTTTTTATTCCTCATACTTACTGTGATTTTCAAAATTGCTTCTGCTTCATGCTGATACTAAAATGCTACCTCATTTGGCCATGTGGTTCTAGGTGCAATTCAATACTGTATGAATAACAGTGCCTCTAGTTGATTAAGCCAAGTGCTTTTGTAACCTCCACCTCCTAACTTTTAGTAATACTTATTAGCTTAGGCATTAAAAAAAATTGTTCATTGTTTTTTTTGTAACAACATATCTTCTGAACTGGGAGATCACTGTGTTCCTTCTGAGTCTTATCTTCAACTTCTTTTATGAATTTGATAAACAAACTGTTAGATATTGTTGCTTTCTTTTCTGTGTTCTCCAATTTCCTTGAAGTTTCTTGAAGTAAGCTGCTGAAGTATTCATTTGGAGGCCTCATAATACTTACTTGTATTCTTGGAGTTTTCCTGTTCCAATGCAGTGCAATAGCTACTTCAAATTTATGATAAATAATGTTCATTTTCATTCATCTTAAACTGAAGATAACTTTTGATGATCTGCACAAGATGTTAAACTCTGTTAGAAATCCTGCTCCTTTTCCTTCAAATGCTGCCTACACACTTGCTCCTTTTTGGTTTTTATTTCTCCTCTGAACACTTTACCTTTAGTTTTTTTGAGTACGAACTTGATAATTTCATAACGCTTCTCCAACTTATTAAAATAATTTTTAATTTTCACTCTATTTCCCAAACAGTCCCCTCACTTTCTAGAGACCTCCACAGAGTTAGTTACTCCCTAATGAACCATCACAGTTATTAAAGAAAATACTGAACAAGATAAGGACAAAACCCTAAGGAACATCAGTTACAGGAGTTGAATACTGTCATCAAGTCATAGATATACATCCTTGAAATATATTTTTTTAACCAGTAACACCCACATTGATTAGTTTATTCAGATGTTATTCTTTGGTTTTCTCATGACATACAAGGCTGTACCAAATTCATTACTAACGCAATGACAGGCTAAATTCAGATTATCCAAATTATCCAAAAGTTCTCATAAAGTACAAAAGTAGGTGTCATGGTTTAGCCTGGATGAATGCCAGGTGCCCACAAAAGCCCCTCTATCACTCCCCCTCCTCAGCTGAGGAGAAATCATATGACGAAAGGCTTGTGGGTTGAGACAGGGACAGGGAGAGATCACTCACCGATTACCATCATGGACAAAACATACTGAACTTGGGGAAAAAAAAGTTTAATTTATTACAAATCAAATCAGAGTAGGACAATGACAAAACAAAACCAAATCTTAAAAAAACCCTTCTCCGCAACCCCTTCCTTCTTCCCAGGCTTAACTCTACTCATGATTTTCTACCTCTCCTGCTGAGCGGCACAGGGGGATGGGGAATGGGGGTTGCACTCAATTCATCACATGTTGTCTCCACTGCTCCTTCCTCCTCAGTGGGAGGACTCCTCACACTCTTCTCCCACCCCTGTGTGGGGTTCCACTGACAGGACACAGTTCTCCACAAGCTGCTCCAGCATGAGTCCTTTCCACTGGGTGCAGTCCTTCAGGAACAGACTGCTCCAGTGTGGGTCCCCCACGGGGTCATAAGTCCTGCCAGTAAACCTGCTCCAGCGTGTACTTCTCTGTCTCCACAGGTCTGCAGGTGGTGTCAGGAGCCTACTCCAGCATGGGCTCTCCATGGGGTCACACATTCCTTTGGGCATCCACCTGCCCTGGTTTCAGGTCCTCCATAGACTGCAGGTGGATATCTGCTCTACCATGGACCTCCATGGGCTGCAAGGAGATAACCTGCCTCACCAAGGTCTTTACCACAGTCTGAAGGGGAATCTCAACCTGGCACCTGGAGCACCTCTTCCCATTACTTCTTCACTAACCTTGGTGTCTACAGAGTTGTTTCTCTCACATAGTATCACCCATCTCTCTTGACCACTGTTCCACAGAAGGTTTTTCCCCTTCTTAGATCTGTTTTTCCAGAGGCACTACCACCACTGGTGATGGGTTCAGCCTTGGCCAGCAGCAGGTCCGTCTTAGAGTCAGCTGGCATTGGCTCTATCAGACATGGGGGAAGCTTCTCACAGCTTCTCACAGAAGCCACCCCTATAGCACTCCCCCACTATCAAAACCTTGCCAAGCAAACCTATAAGAGTAGGTCTGATAAAAAAAATAAAATGAAATAAAAAAAGAAGAAGAAAAACCCCATCTAAACTCATTTTAGAGAAGTTACTCTTGACAAATCCACATGGGCTTTTTCTTTCTGCGTCACCATTTTCTAACTCAAAAATGAGTCAGTTGTAATGAATATCATATGAATTCTATAAAGAGGCAGATAGGATATTGAAGATTTCTTTCAGGCTTTATAACATCTATACAAATTAAGTTTTTCCATTTTTCACCAATAATGAACTACAGAAAGTCTCACATTGTCTAACTGGAAAAAACAGTTACTTATAGTATAGTCGCGGATGTTGACATAGACCAAATGAGGAGATGCAGATTCAGTTTTCAAATTCCTTAAAGACTGGATATAGAGCCAGAATTACCACTGTTATGTTCATAACAATAGAACAACTGCTTTCTGATAAAAGTCACAAATTCAACATCATTAAGAAGCTCACGGATTTCCACATATATTGAGTCTTAACAAAATTTTTTTTGTTAGACTAATGGACCTTCATCCAAACTTCCCACCTTCTCTTCTGGTACTAGTTACCCTTTCCCTGTCCAATTTAAAAGAGAAACCATTCTACTATTTTTTGAGTACAATGTAGGATGTGTTCAGGAACTCAGTCTTTTGCTAAGATAACCAGTCTTCATATTTTTCAAACACCTTATTAAGGACAACCATACACTAGCCCAATTTCTTAATATACTTAAGACATGTTTAGATGAAAACGTAAATGCAAGTTTTTTTATACTATACAAAACAGGTGACATTGTCACAAATGTATAAAAAAAGAAGTAAAAAGTACAGTAAAAACTTTGCTTAATCTTCTTAGAAAATATTATTTCAGAAATCTCTTTCATTCACCTCAGTTGCTGATCTCCTTCTGATTTGGTGTTGGTGCTAGCTTTTATATCTAACCTTTACTTCGGTCACTGAAGGGGTCCAGTTCTGCTTAATATTTGTCCTGAAATTCCTTCTATAAACCTTCTAAATTAAATACAATTTAGAAATAATTAGAGTAAAGGCTGTTTTTCTTCACACATGCATAAATGCATTTTTGTTGACTGGGAATCATCTAGCTAGTAAAGTATTTTCAGTTTCAATGAAGTGTAACAGTAGCATTTTCAGTGGTTACTTGGCTTTTTTTCAGTGGGAAATGTGTATTTCACTAGATCTTTCACTACGTATCAGGCAGTAGTGGTTACAAGCACCTTTACTGACTCTTTGTATATAGTTTAGTATATCTTAGATTGATAGAGACCAAGTGTGAATGCAATGGACCACTTTTGAGAGAACAGTAACAACCTCTGACTCAAATTTCTTTTTTTTTCATCTTTTCTTCACTTTTCCACCTCCTTTAATATCATTCTTTCACTTCTTTTCACTAGTCAGAGCAAGAAAATATTTTCTCCTCAGCATTTCCTATCTTCTTTCTCACTGATGTTTTAAGATACAAGAAGAAATCTGTTCACATAACCAATAAGGCTATGTAGCTAGCTGAACATCTCATTGGGAGCCTTATAACCAAAGCTTTTTCACTGTTGTCTATGTAGGAAACAGCAGACTACTTCATTAGGCATCTAATACTTAAGCATGCACATGCGTCTTATTCTGCATAACCTCTGAATCAGTGGAATTGCAAAAAGCATAAAGTAAAATCATTCATTTTATTAATTTGAAGATGAAACAAAATTATACAGTTTGATGAGGTTTTATTTGGTTTGGTGAGGTTTTATTTGGTTTGATTACTTCCAGAAAGCTCCATAATAACTAAAAGCTGGTTGACTAGAAACCTAGAAAGTCAGATAGGTTCTGACATTCACGTTTCAGTTCACTGTTTTGTAGAACTGCTGAATGGAGAACAAATGCCATTTATGCTTGCTCTTTCTCCTCACATTCATTCCCCATCTCCTGCCAACCCAAGTGTATTTGTTCCTGCTGCTGCTGTTGCTTCCCTCCCCCTGATAGTTGGTGTGTCCCTAAGTGACGTTACAACACAGATGTCGACAACTGTCCACTGTTCTTCCCATTAGAAAATACTATGCAGCAGATGGTTCAAATGGCCCAGCATACATTTACTGGAAAGAGGTAAAAAAAGCCGCCAGACTGCTGGCTTTTAGGCTTTATGCAACATGATAAGAATGACTGGTTGGTAAAAAAGAGATTGCACAGTGTCACTTTAAAGGGGGGATAAGGGGAGTCTGGTATTCAACTTGCCTGCCAGAGCCCTTCCAAGGACTTTCACTGAAACTGTTTCGCAAAGTTGAAACAATAGGTAATTTATTCAAGCAACAGTTATCACAGATTTGGAATTGCCGTTGATAAATTCACTGTCTACAAAAGTTGAGCTCAAAGTCATAGTTTAGCGCTTTAGTTAACAATGTGTTCCCTGCGATACGTCTGACAAAGTCAGAGGCGTGACTCTTACCAAAAAGGCGTCCCTTCTTGGGGAGGGAAGAGAGGTTCAGGCCCGTCAACCCGTCCGTCAGGTGAAGTTCTTGCTTGGCTACTCCTCCCAAAGAGAGTTTTCAAGTGCTGATTTTTATATGTTTGGAAATCTTTTTGCGAGGTGGGACTAAGTCAATTATTGTGTATCGATTGGCTCTTGGCATGGAATGTCGTGTCGTCAGAAGCGGGACTCAGCAGTGTGACACGCCTTCGGAGCGGG
>Ga0065711_1040370_pt1 | contig 17024 bp, 14 predicted proteins | sample Hoacrofraction12_FD_59098 | JGI IMG/M metagenome (GOLD analysis project Ga0065711, IMG submission 59098) | Hoatzin crop microbial communities from Cojedes, Venezuela - Epithelial fraction 12 v2 (version 2) | ecosystem: Host-associated > Birds > Digestive system > Esophagus > Crop | place... | reverse complement strand
AGTTCCGTCTGAACATGAGGAAGAACTTCTTCCCTCTGAGGGTGACGGAGCACTGGAACAGGCTGCCCAGGGAGGTTGTGGAGTCTCCTTCTCTGGTGATATTCAAGACCCGCCTGGACAAGGTCCTGTGCAGCCTGCTGTAGGTGACCCTGCTTCGGCAGGGTGTTGGACTAGATGACCCACAGAGGTCCCTGCCAACCCCTACCATTCTGTGATTCTGTGAAAACCTCTTCTCAGCTGTGAGACCTGCTCCACACAATCGAAACCGTGACTGTGCTACTCAAGCCAGCAATGCACAGATCCCCGCCAACATCTGTCCCGCTGCTGGCAAGGAGATAGCAGCAGCGGTCAGCATCTCAACCCCAAATATCCACACTCCCATCCCTGCCAGTTTTACAGGGTGCTTCTCCCCATGGGCTTCCCAAAGGGATCGTTCCTTCCGTTCCTTTCTCCCCCCAGCGCTTCCATAGGATGTAAACACCACCACTCTCACCCTTCATTTATCCCATCTCCTGCTGCTGGAAGGATGGGTCCTGCCAGAGGCTGCAGATGCATCTCCCCAGCATTGGTTAGGAGGGGATGAGCACGGTTCCTGTGCTGCAGTAGGAAGACACATATGGCCCTGTGCTCCAAGCACCACCCAGGGATGGCTACAAGCATCACTCTCACTCCTGGGTCACTCCAGATCTGCTCCCGGGGCTGTCCTTCCCATGTCCACGCTGCCCAGAGGGGCTTGGTGATACTCGGATTCTGTCCCCTGTGTCAGAAGGGAGCCATGATTTGCTAGAGAGGCAAACAAACTGCCCCTCCTTCTGGGCGCTCCTGGAAAATCCACATCCCACTGTTATAAGCCCACCGCCAGAGTCAGATCAGTCAGCAGCAAAGCTGGGGGGGAAGGCAAGAGGCAAACCTCAGGGTGACCTGCCCGGATCCTGAAGTCCCTGGAGTAACACACAGATAGAACTACACTCCTGTTCCTATGGAAACTCACCTGCAAAAGCGGTCAAAGTGAGCTGCTTTTTCCCCACTGCAGTCATGAGTGGAAGAGATTTATCTTCTCCACTCACCAAACACCTTGCCATTCCCAGAGCAGGACCGCAGGAGCAAATACCCTACAGCCGTCCTCTCCGAGGGAGCTCCAGCAGATCCCCAGGAAGATGGGGGCCACACCTTCTAACGATAGGTGTGTAAATTAAAACGTCCCTTGGGAAGACGTCACACTTACTATCTGGACGGCTTTGCAGGAGCCGAGGCGGTCGTTGAGGCCCATCCAGTGGTGGTAGTCTGGATACTCCCCGTGCGTCAGCACGTACATGTTCCCAGAAAAGTTTGGCCTCTCATAGGCAACCCAGGTGCCCCCATCCACCCGGATGGAGTTGCAGCAGCTCAGGTAGGTGTGAAAATCAGGGCAGTCGCTGTCACACTCGTAGCAACGGCCTAGGAAATTCTTGTCTTCATAGAAGGTGACCTGAAAAGCAGAGCATGGAAAGCAGGGAGGTTCCTTGCCCCCCACCGTGTGCACATGCCTGTGTCCGTATTCTAGCTGTATCACAGTGTGAAATATCTGAAAATGGAGCCCTCGAGATGTCAAAAAGTCATCAAGCCCAACCATTGAGCAGGATCAACTGCATCCCAACTATCCCGGGCAGCTGATTCACCAGTCCGGCCCCAACACCTCCAGCTGCCACCAACTCCGTGCCCTTCCCAGCACCTCGTCCTCTTCCAACCCAACCCAAAGCTCCCTTAGTGAAGCCCCTGTGCTCTTTGTAGCAAAACACTGTTAAAACATTTCCCTCTCACCTTCTCTAGGTCCGTAGTTACTAGACTACAGCCAAGGGAGCCATAAGTGGTCAACAGACTGTACTAAGCAGGGTTTCATTCACGTTGGCTTAGCGAGTGTTTGCATTTATACCTTTACTGATAAGGGGGTGGCAAGGTCTCTTTCCTCTTGGGTCATGTCTGCTTGCCCTGCAATCGTTCTCCTTGTTCCCACTCTGACGGTCCACAGTTTTCTTTCTCAGAAGTCAATGTCAAAAGCTGGATGACACGCGAGCTTTACCGTGCCAAGAAAAACCACAGGAGCGCTCCACATGCGTGGCGGACAGCACAGTTCTTCAGACATCCGAGGACTGCGTTTGCAGTTGGCTGCTTCTGGTTTGGTCGCTGCAAGTTTGTGACACAGCTGACAAATCTCCAGTCCATCACCACCCTTCTTTCCCCAAGAGCTGCTCTACAGCCTGGCAGCTGACTGTAAAGCACCTTTCTCAGGGACACGTTTCCCCTACATGATCACAGCCTGTTTTGTAACGATGTCAAGAGCTGGTGAGCAAATCCCAGTCCTCTTGCCAAGATATCACCAACCCAGCCAGGCCTGGAGAAGCGACACATGCTTTCTTCAAAAAGCCCTTCAATGAAATACTGTCAAGCCCCAGACCCGTCCTTGGCACAGCCCCATTTTTAGATCCTTCCAGGTGACAATTATTTACCAAGAGCTGCTCTTTCCAATAAGCGCTCCTGAACCATCACGTCCATTTTGACGATATCCCTTGGTTGCTCATGACACTGGGATGCCAGACCATGCCAAAAATGACATTTGTTTGACATGACTCAGTCTCAGCAGATCCCTTTCAGCTGCACCCAGTCCCCAGCCCGCCTCCCACCTTAACCAGAGTTACTTTTAGTTTAAGATTACCTTACTCCTAGAGCCTTGCATTGTCAGCTGAGGGACAAGCTGCTTGATCCAACGCCGTGCGTACTCAAGACAGCATTTCACCTTTTCCAGCCTTCCAGTACAGCATCAGCCCCATACACGCTGCCGGGCTATCTGGTAGCCCCTGAGATTGCCTCAGCCCATTCCCCCAGGTACTCTGGAGAGAATTTTTCTGGCCACAGTGATTTGAACACCTAAAATGCAGAACTCTGCAATCCATTTTTCCCCACAGGTTTTCCATGGCTTGAGTATTAAGATACACAATACCCTTTTGCTCCTAGCTGGTTGTACTTCACCCATGTGCTTTGGCTACTTGTATTGATCTAACATCACTGCTGTTAAAAATACTGTTCATCGTCACAGTTTCAACCCAGGAGATAGATTCAAATCTAGAACAATCTGCTTGCTAATTATTTTTAATTCACTTTGTGTTAAAAAATAAGCTAGCCACAGTTTTCCTAGAGCTGGCTGGTCAGTGTGTCCCGTTCCATCAGCTTGATCGGGCGTACGGGAAGTCAGACGAATCACGCCAGAGGATTCATGCCCTTGGTCTTGCAGCCTGTTAGTAGACCTTTATTAGCATAATGTTATTTCCCTCACATTCTCCTCTCACTTTCAAGAGACTAATCTCCTATTACGAAGCAGTTGACACATACAAAGCAACCTGTCCCCACTTCTCTCCCTCATGAGCAAGCTCTTCCCATCTTTAGGGCACTGGTGAGTTGGGAGATCACTGCCATCTTTCCAGCAAGTCAATAAAGACCGTAAAAGGCGTGCACTAAAATGTCCAGTCCCTGTTTTCCCATACTGCTACTCTGGGGTAGTTAGCCATGCTGGTCAGCCCTTGCCAGCCATAACCCTGCTGTTGTTTCACAGATCCTGCTTCTGGATCTTTGTCCCTAGAGGTGTCACCTGAAAAATCTGTCAGCATGAGCCCACAGGCAACGCTGCGAGCCTTGCTCACTGAGGTTTGGCAGTCACTCACCACCAGGAATTCTCTTCTTGAAGTCAGTGGTCAAGGAAGCCACAGCATCCCCGTCATACCCTCCGCAGGGCGGTAACACAGGGATGTATCTCTTCGCAGCTCAACCATCACCCTTCACTGGGACAGCCGATGAGCTCTCCCCCTCTTCAGCATCATTTCTAGAGCTCTGCAGCCCCTTCTGATCTGCGGTCCCACTCCTGTCCACGCAGTGAGCGCCCAGCACTGTCGATAACGAGCTCTGCCCAACGTCTGTAACACCACAGGTCTGGTCTCCATGCAGCCAGCACCTCACCCGGGCAGAGGGATGCCTCCTCCTGCAGCTGGCTGTGGGAAAGGAACAGGTCTCCAGCACCTCTGGTCCCGGCTCTGCGTGAGCTGCTTGGTTTTGTGGCTGGCATTCAGCAGAACCAGCTCCTCCTGCGATGCGCTGTCACAGCAACTGTGCATGAAGTTGGCCTTTAATTTTGTAACAGAAAAGAACAGCTCATTGGACGTTCCTCTCCCCCCAAGGGCCTAACACAACTGAATTTCAATTTGGAAAAGCTACCTGGTGTTCCTAGAAGGATATTTGGCCACAAGGCCAAAGAAATCCAAGAGCACATTCAGGGTATGGCCTTTCCCACAGAGCATTGGCCAACCAAAAGTGTTGTTTGTTGTTTTATTCTTAGACCATTTTTAGGAAGGCTTAAGGAGAGGGCTCCTGCCCACCCATTTTCCACCACAGCTCGTTGCACGCACCGTCAATTCATCGCAAACCTTCACACCCAGCTCTTCTCAGCTTTCCTCCACTGATTCAGGTACAAACAGAGCAGACTGCAGTCTTTCACCCACAGGATAATGACAGGTGAATTACAGATCTCAGTTCCAGACTCATCAGTTCGGTTCAGCCACACCTTACTCCCGATGCAAACTGCCTTCCTTCAGTAAAGCCACCACGCTGCTCTGCTTATGGTGCCAACCTGTCCACTGCTCAGTGCCCAAACTTTGCTTTTTTGGGGCTTACCTGGCAAATAACAGATTTGCCATAGCAGATCTTCCTTATAGGACTGTAAAACTCTTGCTCCCTTGGCCCCCTCACAGCAGTTATCACGTTTCTTCCCAACAGCAGCTCTGTTAGCAGGAAACCTGTAAACAGTAAGCAACAGCCAGTAGTGCCCACTGCTTTCTAAGGCAGCGGCATGGTGGGCAGTGAACCCCTTCTAGGGCAGACTGTTTGCTTAGGTTGTGGGAAACAGTGTTTAATTCTCTCCTTTGCCCTTGTCTTCTCCCAGGAATGTGCCAGGCAAGAGCATGGCACAGAGAAAAGATGAGATTCGCACTCTTTCACTGACTAAACTCCTCTTGCACATTTTGCAGCACCACAGCAGCACGGAATCAACAAATTCCCTGTAGCACGCTCGCAGGGGACACAGCTTTCAGCAGGGTTGAAGGCAGTTAAGTATTTAAGTCTCTTTAAGCAGACAGGAGACTCGAGCATGAATCAGTTACATGTCCCCAGCACCTTCTTTATGCATGGGTACACAAAGACTGCACCACCGCAGCGTGACAGCCACCAGGTTAGAGGGAAGCAGCACGCCATTCTCGGTTCCTAAAGACTGCTCAGAAACAGCCAAATCACTTTAAGCCAAGATCACAGGCAAAAGGTGCAGGAAAAGCAGAGACTGAATCCAGATCTTCCACTCCAGATCAGCCTGTGCCTACAAAACCATGCTGCTTCTGAGCTCTCTGCCTCCTTGGATTTTACAGTCTCCACCGGCTAAAAGAAACGTAACCCAAAAGCAAAATTAATACAACGGAAAGATGTGCATCTGTCCACAGCCTCTTAACAGTCATTTAACGTTTCACAGGAGAAACCAGCCACTAGCCCAAAGCTCTCTCCCTCCTTTCCCAGCTGTTTATCCCTGCCTAGTCCCAACCCCGCAACAAGGTCTGCGGGACCAACCAGTTCAGCTCCGCTAACTTCAAGACTGAAGAACGCAGCATTAGAGCTGGATCCCCACCTGATGCACGTCACTCTAGCTGAAGCTGAGTTTTCTGATCTACCTCCTTCTCCAGTTTAAATTCATCTCTGCTGACTCCACCAAATCACAAGGCTGGTTTGCATCTCTCAGGGAATGCTATTGCCTTCGGTGCTGTGGTCATCATTCAGGTGTCTTTCTGTCGCAGCACACCCTTTGCTCCACCATGGAAGGGGGATGTGGCAGCTGCCGTTGGTGTCAGGACTCAGCTCCTCCCAAGGAAGCCTTCCACGAGATTCTGCTCTGCAAATGCAGCTCATCACGTTCACTGCTGGCACAGCAGCCTCCTCCGTCAAATCGTAAGACATCAGGTCCTGAGGCATTTTAAAATATTCCCTCACCAGTCACTGTGTTCGACTCCATCCTCTCGCAGAGCCACACCTAGAGGAAACAGCCACCATCTGGGAAAAGACTAGGGAGGGCTCAGCTCCAGCTTCCCTCCATTTGAGGAGGGATTTCAAGCACCTCCTCTTGCCGACGGACTGACAGAAGGGGAAGTGGTCAGCAGAACAAAGAGACCAAAGTTCCTCCACAACTTGTCCCTGATAAATTCTGTACTCCTAGCCACAGTCACAAATAGTATGCAAATACACTTACCTTGGTTCCAGCTCTGGACATTTTCTGTTCCAGCCAAGCTCCCCAGAAGCTGTTACAAACAGGCAGGATCTGAGGCGCCCTTTTTATAATGGGCTTGTTTTAAACCAGACAGCCGCTTTGTCATGAGAATAGGATCCAAAAATTGAGTCAGTGATTCTGAGGCTATAGCCAGCTTGCAGAAAAGCAAGCAGGATTATGGAATAAAGGAAGGCTTTGCCATCCTCTCTTTGTTACCTTTTGCTGAGTCAGAACACCAAAACTGCCAAACGCACTCAAAACACGCAGTCCCCTGCCAAGTCCTGGAAGACGGGGGGCAATTTGGCTGCTCTCTCCCTTTCAAGCGTGTTAAACAAGCAGGCATTTTCATCAGCTCTAAAAGGCCCATTCCCATTTGCAAGGAAGACACCCAGTATTTATCAGAGAACATTCCCATGCAGCGAAGGATGCAGTAAGGAAACGGGAACACGTGCCCAGGGCAGACACCACAGGCTTGCAAAGAACTCTGTGTAGAGGCTCTGCTTCAAAAGCTCCCAGTGGAAACAGCTGTGCAGCAAAGAGGCTGCATATTTTTATACCGCTCCTTCAGATTGAGCCGTCCTGCTCCATATGGTGCCCGACACAGAGTAAAAGAAACACGTCTGGCCACACACCCCCAAAGTGAGCAATTTCAGACACCAAACAGTAAAGAATGATGCCCAAATTTCTGACAAAATCTGCCAGCGTCACAAATTCAACTCAAAACTCTCGCTCAAATCGCAGAGAGTGGTGTAAACGTCTTTTTTTTAGCCACACTCTGGCCCACCCAGCAGGGAGGGCAAGGATTGCTGACTTACGTACACCCACACCCCACCACCACTGCATTATGAAAAAACACCTCTGCAGCTATTCACTGCACCAGCCCAACGGCTTAGTGAAACAAAGGGGAACGAATTTGACACGGCAGCGCCTGAAACACACAGACCCTATTTCAAATCTGTCAGGACAAGCAGTCTCACTACAGCAGCTCTGCGTGCTGCCCCACGTACGTTGCCGCAGCTCTGCTAAACGCAGCCAGGTACAACAGCCTGAGAGAGATGCTCAGCAGCAGCTCGTCCTCTTCGCATTTTAGCTGTCTCGAATCGCCTAGTGCTGTTGCTTACAGCTCTTACTGCTGCAAAGCTGTGAGGCCACTTAGATTTTTTTATTTTAATTCAAATGCTGTCTTCTGAAGATCAGAGTTCAACAACAATCCAGGTCCTAGCAAAAGGTAACTCAGTAGGTTCACTAGAACATCTCAAAACTCCACTGCAATCACTTTGAACATCCCTCCTTTAAAAGTTGGTTAAGTGTAATAAACTCGCCCTGTATTGCATGAGCTGCCTCCCCAGGAGCCAAGCGAGGCCTTCAGAAAAATTCTAGCAACACAACATCCACGCACACCAGAGCACTGAATGCCCCTGCCTTCCCCTCACTCGCAGGCTGGATAGCTCTTCATAAGTCACACGCAGCTGTGGCGTTCGGCCACCTGTGCCATGCCTTTGCCTATTTTCCCTAGCTAATACAGGGGCTCAGCTACGAGCACATGCCCCCAAGGCAGGTTACAAGAAATATTAAAGGTAGGAAACAGTGTTTGTATCAGAATGCTGTGCTTGGGCAGGCTTCAAAACCTTCAACTCCACGGCTGTTAATGAATTGGCACTTTTCTCTCAGCTGACCGGTTCACATTTCATTAAGCAGTAAAGATGTTGTGTCCCTCTAACACCCACTGTACAGGTAAAACCCTTGCCCTAGGACATGTGCCAGCCTTATCCGAGAACTCTGTTTTATTGACATTTGTCAAAACAATGGAAATGTGTAAGAAAGTTAATTCCATAAAATCACATTACTTAAGTGCCATCCTCATATAAAAAAATCCATTGAATTTCATTCATTAAAAAAAAAATCAAACATTTCTTTTTCATATTCATTAAAACTGTGCAGCTGGTTCGTACCATAAAGATGCTCGCGATGGCCAGGGCCTGCGTCCAGCTCTGCACCAGGAAGGGCTCCTTTGCTGGGTACTTGCACACCATGGATGCTAACCATGATGACAGCCTCCCAGCTAAAGCATCTGCAACAAGGAGTACTCGTTCATCATCGTCTAGCAACACGCGCTTGCTCGGTTATGAACAGCACAGTTACAGCACACTCCTGGGAAAGCAGCAGCCATCAGAAATCCTGAAGCAGACAGACAGTCCAATCCACGCCGAAGCTTGGCCTTAGGTCCACATCAAGTCTGTTCAGGCAGGATAGCTGCAAAGTCTTAATGAGAACTGTTTTCAGTGTATCACTGCCTGTTCCCAGAACTCTGTAACGAAATAAGAGGAGAAAATTTTACTCCCAACACTAGCAAAGAAAAAGCAACTCAAAGACAAATGAAAAGGAAGGAAAAAAAAAAACAACAAAAAAAACCCCAAAAAACTTTCTCATGGTTTGAAACAGGCAATGGCAGAAAAGCACAATAAGGGCTTGTCTCTGGCTTCTAAACCAGTTCTACTTGGGAAGAGAAAGACACTCCAAAGTAAGAATTATTGGAAGTCTCACTTGATTCTCTTAAGCAAAAAGTGACACGGGTAAGTGTCTCTTTGAAAGAGCAGCTGTTCAAATGAGTTTTTACATCAGATGCCATACAACATGCCTATCTGCCTCTACAGACGCACGCAGGTGTCCCTGACAAACCAAGCAGAACACCTGCCGAGGACAAGGGAGGTGCTGAGTACACAGCAAACAGACTCAAACTGAAAAGAGGTTTTGACTGCAAATCAGAACTAAAACCAAATGCAAGTCTCTTGGGAGAATGTCCATTGAACAGCCTCCTACTTCTTCCACCTCTGCCTTTTGCACACAAACATAGGACAATACTTCTAGACAGAGAAGAATCAAGAGAAACAGGCCCTCTGCTCACCCTTCCTTTCCTTTCGCTGTGCAGGAACACGATGTTACCCTGCTGCCTGCTTGGAGCCTACTGCAGGAGGGACAAGGCTATCCAGCTGCTGACGGTTCCCTGTCTGAACCAGCCATTCGTAGAATTTGTCTTCCACCAGCATCTGGAACTCTTTCTTCTGATCCCTGAAACCAGAAGAAGATCAGCAGAGAAGTACGCAAAAGTCACCTTTATTTACACTCCCAACCTCACCTGCACTACCTACACAAACCTCCATACATCTCAGCGAAGAGCTGGGCTTGTTTCATGAACTGTCTATACCAGGAAGAGGTTTTTACCGAGTGAATATGACTACAACGAACCCCCAAAACAACACTCATCGTGCAAATTTCCCCATCCCACTAGCACAGCAACCCTGCTCCACAGGGCTGCCTCCGCTTTGCTCTTAGAGCGCAGATTAAAAACTGTCTGAGAAGGGAGAAAAAGAAGACGAGTAACCAGTGTTTAAGCACTGAAGACACAAAATTCTGCTCTGACACCATCTGAACGCGAGAGGATAGAGATGAGGAAAAAAAATGTGCACATAACCAACACTCCTCAAATAATACCCATTACTGGTAAATAACTTCTGGGGTGTTTTTGGTAAGACTAACAGGGCATACCACTTAGCTCAAGCTCTCTGCCTCTGGCACTGGTCAGATGTCCACAGCACTATATCTCCAGAAGAGCAGCCCAGCCATCTGTGATCAGCTCAGCTCCACAATTTCTTAAGCCAAAAGCAGTATGAGCATTGAGTAACTCCTGCTACACTTTTTCTCCTCTGAGCTTATACAATTCCATTCTGAACCCATGTAAAACATCAACATTTTCAATATCCTGTGGAGATTTTACATGGATTTGCTTTGAACCCATTCCTAATTCGATGTGCAGATCCCACCCTGTGCTGTGAAAAGCAGCAAACCAGCCCCGTTCCTTTTTGCGCCACTCCCTTTCAGAGAGGCTCGGTGCACTCAGACCCTTTTTCAAGTTAAAGGCTCTTCTTTGTACTACTGCCTCCATTTGAGACATCCCCCAGAAAGCAGGGTTCTAGGACAGAAACTAACCTAAATTCCTCCCCAGTGAACGTGAACACAAAGGCAGTCACTTCTTTCTTCTCTCAGGGTTTTATCTTCTCCAACTGCTTTTTATATACCTTGATCTGCTCCTGACCCTGAAAGACTTTCTGTCTGATACGCTTGGCAAACAAATAAACAGGATTTTATGCTTTTTGCAAGTTGTTCCTCAAGCTGCCTTACTGGTCCTGTCTTACTGGGCTTTTCCTTTCAGCCTGGCAGGATTTACACTCTTTTTTTTGCCCCACTTTCCTCATTCAGACAACTTCAACTTCTTCAAAGATGTCTTCTTATTTCTAACATTCTCTTTCACCTCCCAGTTCAAGTATGGCAGCTTTTTTCTTTGTACAAGTCTAATATCCTGTTTGCTCTAAGCTTCGCAGTTGCCTCCCTAGTTGTTTCCCTTCCTGCAGGAGATAGACATTTTACACTGTCAGCTGCCCAGTTTCTTTTCAGTAAGCTCCTAAACTTGGCAGTTTTCCCCCTTTTATGAAATAAGCCACCCCAGTACCAAGCTCTTGCCTCCTGACTGCCGTAGAGGATGCTAAATCTATGCATATCATCCGTATTACCTCACATTTCTTTGACAGTAAGATTTTGACAGGCCAAACACTTTTGCAAAACCCTGGGGTGACAAGCAGCAGCCCTGGGAAGACAGCGTCTGGAGGAGGCAGCAGTACCTTAGATGAGGCTGACAGACACAATGGATTACTTCAGCACAAGGGCTGAAGTCACAACTTTCCTCTCTGCTGCCCTCCAAGACTCAAGGACTGAGAGTTTTGAATGTTTTTAAACCTCTTTTACCACTACTGGGTCACTGCTGCTCAGCCACCCTCCCACCTGTAGCAAACTCCTGCCCCAGAATCCTTTCTCCCTCACGGTCCAGAGCTCTTTCAAACTGCAGGCTCCCCCATGCTTGGCACAGAGGCACCTGGATTTCAGAAAGGAATAAGGGAAGCGGAGGGAGCTCCTCAAAACAATGAACGATCAAATGGACTAGAACCCCTCAGCATGGTATGATGGGCAGTGTGGACAGTTTGACTCAAGAGGAGGCTTCCATGTTCTGTGTTCCTCACAGCATAAAACCATCGGAGATCAGTGCTTATCAGCACCCAGCTACACGCCTGCTGCAAGTCATCGACTGAGCACAGAACAGGAAGAAAATCTATACAGCTCAAGTACAGCTTAGGGAACAAACGTTGTTCTCCTCTCTTCAAGCCTTTACAATTGCATATCTGGGTTTCCATCCCCATTCTGTATTTTCAAATGAAGCCAGGTGCCGCATCAAAACGGTTCACAAAATGATAAAAGCAGGTGAAGTCGGCAGAGATTTGCACCCTTGCCCGATCTGGCTGGCGGCAGAAGAAAGCGCGCTGACAAAGGAAGCAAGGTGAACTTTTTCAGAAGTCTGTAACAGGTGCTGAGAAAGCAAACAGACGCGCATCAGTACATGAGATGGGCGGGGACAGACCTAGCTAGCACAGTAAAAGCTGGGCAGAGGATTCGATGCGATCTAATGAAGAGGACTACGAAAGCTACTGCCCACCAGGCGATCTGCTGTAATGGTCCACATGCACGTTCTTAGCTCACCTCAACAACAGGTGGGACAATACTTTAAAGGTTCATTCTCAATGTAAAGGTTGGGCTAAGAGTGACCGCCGACCAGACGTGGGCCAATAATTAGCGGAGCTGTTGTGCAGGGTACATGCCCATATCTCACTCACGGCAGCACGCGACACTGGAAGCACAACAGAGACAGCAGAGAGACAGTGCTCAGCGTGAGACAAGTTGTAAACTCTTACTGCCAGGGTGGATCCCTCACCTTAGCCCTCAGCAGTATCTAGGCACGCTTATCCTTGAGCCTCACAAACTAGGAAAACACAACCATGACAAAGCAACCCCTTCAGGGTTACAATTGTCAGCGTTATTCTTCTCACTATATTAATCGCAAAGACCAGGATCCCAAGATCGCTAATTACTAACGCTCTAGAAATGCCATGCAAGACATGGCTCAGGCAAATCAACCCACTATTAAACCACTTGTGTTGAACCACATCAGATGAATCTCCTGCTCGTATGCCTGAGCAGAGCTTCAGCGCAGCTCACACATTCCTGTTTGGATGCAGCACTCACTTGGTCAGGCCTGCCTCCTTCACGGCTTTCTGCCAGATCTGTACCTTCTGCTCTCGCTGCCTCAGCGCCTTCTGATACGCGTGGGGAAGCCCCCCCGGCGTCTCCATGGTGTCTCCTTCCATCTCAAAAGGAATCACGAAGGTGTAGAAGTCCGAGGGCGGCAGGAGGCGGAAGACACTCGTCTCGCCGCTCTCCTTGCACACCAGCATGGGGCTGTCCCAGTAGTTTGGCAGAGTGGCCAAGCCCACTTGAGCCATGTGGTCTTCAAGCATCGGATAATGGGTGTGGAAAGGGGCAAAGCTGACAGCTTGGTTCCCCGAGAGGATGAGAGGCTGGGTAGGCGTGAGGATGTAAAAAGTACAGCCAGCAGTGGAAGAAAGGCACAGACGATGGCAAACCACAATGACCTTGACGTTGTCACAGCTGTGGACGTGAACAGATGCCTGCACAGGGCCAAGGACAACAGTGCTATTCCGACACTTCTCAATGGTCACAGATCTGCGAAAGAACATGAGAGCAAGAACACAATGAGCATGAAAAAGCAAAACCAGGACTTTTTCCACTGCTTAGTCCAGCTAACAAGAACTTAGCGCTCGAACAAACTTGCTGAAAAGACATCTAGCTGTGTCCCTGGAGAACCAAAACTCACCGGAGAGGAGAGAGCAGATAAATGAAGGACTCGTTGCAGCGATGAATTCTTACGTGAGCCCCCACCAGGGTGTCCGAGCTCTTGGCCAGCGTCTGCTTGTACACCTGGCTCATTATCACCATGGGGAACACCTCAGGCACCACTTGCGTACTGCAGGCAATCTTCGCTCTCCTGGTTGTTCCTTCAACTGCAAAACAAAGTTCACCAATGCGTTTAAAATTTTTTAAAAAGCACAAAGAGGCTATACAGACAAAGACACAGGCATGATGGTTCACTGTCTACATCACTCAGCAATCCCTCGAGAAAATAATCAGCCCAAAATTTTAAGGTTGGTACCATCCAACTGTATCACTTCACGCACCAGTCAGTGGTAGTATCCTCTAGTCCCCCAGACTCGCCTCCAAGTTGCTACTTTCCCCACCTCCACCGACAGCAGGAGGAAAAGGAGGCAAGCCTCTGTGCCACTGCCAGATCCCTGGTCAGCAAGTGGAGCCGAGACTGGAAAGTTATTTCTAAAAACAAAGGCAAGGCCTGTAGCTACCTTGCTGTGCCCACGCGAGTTTCTTCCCGGATGTGAGGCAGGCAGTCATTCCAAAAGGGTTTGTCGTCAGGCAAGACCGCAGCCAGCTCTCCAGCTTGAGGAAAGAGAAGGCTCTGGAGACCTTTGAGTAGCCGTTCTGCCCGTGACAGGGCTGCCAGAGGGCAAGCTCGTGCAGAGGATGGACCGTCCTGGATTGGTTCACGGTCCCTTCAATAAGAAAGCTGAGGGCACAAACAGCTTCGTAGGACACCAAGCTCCTGTGGGTGGAATGGGAGGAGGCAGTGAGCTGCTCCGGCTCCAGCAGCAGTTCCAGCATGTCCAAGAGGTGGCTCTGCACAAAGGCGCAGTGATCCTGGTCGTTCCAGTTCTTGGCGGGCAGAAAAACACACAAGAAGGAGGTGAGTTTGAGTTCTCACAGAGCTGACAAGCTCCACCAACCTTTTGCAGTGCATCCTTGCTTACACTCGTTCTAAAAGAGGGAAAGCACGTCAAAGGTGGTGCTCTCTCCTGCTCCCTGCTTCTGCTGCTCTGCTCTTCCAAAACACAGAAAGCAACCTCCCCCAAAAAAGAAAAAAACATTTTATTCTAACTCCAAGTACCAAATATTTCATTCTAGAAAGCAGAAACAGACTCTCTTACAATCCTTCCTACACAAATTCAGCCAGTTGCTGCTGGCAATTGAAGGCAGGAAACAAATCAATAACTGACAGCCAAGGTCTTGCAGCTGCTCTATTGGAAAATTGCTGCATCTGCTCCAGACCTTCAGATACAACTCAGTGCTGCCTTCCGAGGCGCCGCGGGGAAAAAAGCAGAGGGTCACTTCTTCACAAGTGAGCAGACCCATAAACCAAACAACCTCTGAAAGAATCATTTGCTCCAATTCTAAAGGCCTCCAGACCAAAATCAAAGCAGAAGACTGGCTTTATGGCAGAGCTTAATAAAGACAAACTTTGCTGGCCCACGATCCGCGGAACAAGCAACGCACGGCTGCGATCACGCGTTGGCCTCGCCACCCGTGAGGGCTGTAGCCAAAGGGGTGTTACAGGCAGCTGTGAGCACCTTGTCCAGCAGCTGGAGATCCCTGCCCTGCAACAGAGATCCCCTCGCAGCGGACAAGCCTCGCTACACCATTTCAGCAGGGGGCACAGCTCACATCAGCACCGCAGAAGCTGGGGTAATCTCGCCAGATCGCACAGGGAAAAGTAACACCAGTGGAGACAGCCGCAGTCCTGTCGGGACACAAACCCCCAGCAGCCAAGACACATCTCCTTCCAGTCCAGAGTTGGACTTAATGGCTACAGTTAAGGGTAAATACCAGCATTTAAATAACACTGGGTGCTCCACAGCCACCCAACTCACAGCCCTGTAGCAGTTCCTCTCATTTCTTTTTTTATTTGTTCAGCCTTTCAGTATAAAGTTATCCAGTTCCTATTTTCAATTATTTCAGCTTGTCCCAAGCTACATTTCAGTAGCTCACACAGCTCACAGCGTCACAGCCGTAGACAAGAATCTACTGAGGTTTGCAGCTGGCCTTTATAATGATGTTGCCAATCTGTAATTCACTCTCAAATACAGAGCTGCCCACAAGCTGCACCCAATACACCCAGCTCACTTCTCTTCTTTCAAAATACTTGTTAGTGTTTTAAAAGGAAACATTAGCATTTCCACGTTGCTGATCCACAGCTGACCAACCAACCTCCCTCTCTGAAATATAACTTCATGCTAAGGACCATCCTGGGATCCTAAAAACGCCTCCAAAGCAGCCTCCATAAGAACAGCAAGAAAAGCTTCCCACTTGGCTAACAGAAAACACAAAGAATCATGGAATCATTAAGGCTGGAAAAGACCTCTAAGATCATCAAGCTCAACCATCAACCCAACACCACCATGCCTGCTAAACCATGTCCCGAAGTGCCACATCTACACGTTTTTTGAACGCCTCCAGGGATGGGGACTCAACCACCTCCCTGGGCAGCCTGTTCCAAAGCCTGAGCTGTTGCAACCTGGCAGTTGCTTCTTAAAGGGGAATTGCCAAGGCTCCGACAGAACTTCCACAGTTGGTCCCTGACTCCAGGAAAACCCCGTGGACAGCTTTTGCTGCAGAGAATACACCAACTTCACTTCATTTACCAAAGTATCTCCAGCTTGACTCCAGCTCCGGCTTTACCGCGGGCAGGGTGACCCCCTCCCAGGCACAAACCCGCCACTCGCCAACCCCACCCCACGGCAGGACTTTGCCGTTTGCCGCGCAAGGCCAGCCCTGCAGCCACCAGTACCTTGTTCTCGCCGGCGGATTTCCCAGTCAGGCCGGGAGACTTGGTCCTGGGGCTGGGCCACTCCTCCCCGACCAGAGACCTCCGCAGAGAGACCTTGTTCACCTGCTGGACGTACAGGAAGAGCAGGAACTGCAGGGTGTCTACCGACAGCTAGCCAAGAGGGGAGAAAAAGAGGCGTTAGGCCGGGCCGGGCTCTCCCCGCGCCCGCCCGGCCCCGGGACGGGGCTCCTGCCTTGCTCCGCTCCCGCTCCAGCTCCTCGGCGCTGGCGCAGGCCGCCTGGGCCTCGGCCCACTCGAGGCGGCGCGGCGGGTCCCGCCGGAGGAGGCTGTGGAAGAGCTCGAAGTAGAGCCAGGCCGGGCCGCGGCCCAGCTGCAGCTTCCCGCAGGCGATGTGCCGCCAGCGGGGCCATGACAGCCGCGGGAAGCAGCCCTCAGCCGCCCGCGCCCGGGCGTACGCCGCCATCTTCCGCAGGTAGTGGGGGCCGAGGCGGGCGGGCGGCGGGGCGGGCAGGACCCCCACCAGGAACGGCTCCGTCTTCACCCACAGCCGCACCGGGGCCGCCGCCGCCATGGCGACCGCCGCCCGCTTCCGGTGCCCGCCGAGGCGCCGCGCAGAGCGGCGGCCGCGCGGACCAACGAGACGGCCCTTCCCTCTCGTCGTGGAGGACTCGGCCTGGGCCGGGCAGGCCCGCCCCCTCCCCGAGGAGCCGGCTTCGATTGGCTGTCGGAGCCAGCGCGGAGGCGGGAATAAACGCCGCGCCCTCTGACTGGCTGTCGCCGGGCGAGGTCGTACTTCCGCGCGGCCTGGCGCGGCGACGGGTGGCGTGATGCGCCGAGCCGTGATTGGACCGGCGGGCTCAGAGCCGACGCCCTGGCAGGCGATTGGTCGGCGGCCTCGAGCCGGTGGTGAAGTGTGCGCAGCCGATAGGCCGGCGGCCCTCAGCGCGCGGGGCTGCGCCGCTCTCCCATTGGCCGACGGCCGTCGCCGGCCTCCGCTTCGCGTTTCATGGTGGCCGGGCCGGGTCGAGTGGCTGCGGCGCTGCGGACCCTCCCGGAGAGCGCCGCTCCCTCTCCCCGCCGCCCCCGGGCAGGGCAGGCCAG
>Ga0065711_1040369_pt1 | contig 17024 bp, 9 predicted proteins | sample Hoacrofraction12_FD_59098 | JGI IMG/M metagenome (GOLD analysis project Ga0065711, IMG submission 59098) | Hoatzin crop microbial communities from Cojedes, Venezuela - Epithelial fraction 12 v2 (version 2) | ecosystem: Host-associated > Birds > Digestive system > Esophagus > Crop | place... | reverse complement strand
GGGCAGGGAGGAAGCCGGCCCTCCCGCCGTCTCTGCCCGCGCCTCCGCGGGCCCGAGTGCGGGATCCGGCCCCGCGGTGCCTCAGGTGCAGCGCGGGGGCGGCGGCGGCGGCGGGCTCTCCCCTGCCCCTCGTGTCGGCGGCTGGCGGCGGACCCCTCGCCTGCCGCGTACCGGGGACAGGGAGCGGAGCTGCCAGCTGCCTCGGCGCGGGTCTGGGGCGATGGGGGCTTGGAAGGGGTTAGGAATGCTTCCGCTAGCCAAAAACCCCGCTGCAAACAGTGGGATTTGCTATTTTCCACAGAGGCGTTGGGAAGCGGGAGTTACCGCTGTGTGAGGCTGAGATGTGGTACCAAAAGGGACCGCAGACGATGCAGAAATTAATAGATGCCCTTTCTCTCAGCGCTCCGCGTAGACGAGAGCGCGTAGGCCCAAATATGCCCAGGCTGTTGGTGTTCCCTGACCCACGCGGACTAGGACTTGCATTATTTTTCCTTACGACCACAAACATTTGCACTCTAGTGCTGGAAAAAGCATCTGAGTGTCAGTGGCCCATCTTAAAGTTTCACAGAAAGTCCTGCTTCCCTGCGATCTCCGCGCCTGTTCCCTCCGTAGCTGCTAAGTGAACATTCAGCGAGGATCCCGTGCTCTCCGTCTCATACGTGAGGTTCAGTGGGTGCTGGGTTCTGGAGCCGTCGCTAGCCTCGTGGAGCAAAGCCGCCTTTCGAGCTTCCATTACCCTAAAAGGTCTTCTGCTTTGTATCATAAATATTTGTAACTTGTGGTCATAACTACCAGCCAGCTGTCCTCCAGCCTTGGAACGGCAACTTCTTAAATATAACTAAGTTGTAATAAATAATTCATAATTTTTCATCTTGACTTTATAATAAATGCATGTTTAATGGTCTGGAATGACTTTAAACACAAGAATGCTCAATGCAGGCTCTCCCTTTCCGTGAAGTTTGTCCGACCCCTATAGCTTTCAGGGGCCGGGAGAGAGACTTATGCACATACTTGTCTTTATGCATAGGTTGTGTCTCTGGTGCCAAATCTTCAGCTGATATAAACTGTCACAGCTCTGTTGATTTAAATAGGGCCAGTGATGTACACAAGTTGATGATCTGACTCGCAGACCTCAGCAGGACTGTTCACAGATTTAAAGGTAATCGGGTGTGTAAGTGTTTGCAGGCTCAGAGCTGATTCACTTGGAATTTTGTCCTAGTAAGAGCTGGGCAAAGGGTAGAAATATCCATTGCTAAGACTGAGCTGTTGTAATTTAACCAGCTAATGTCATACGTATGAAATCATGTTAGGACCTCAGATGGTTTGTCAACTGAAACATCATCATTTATGATAGGGAAGGTTCTGATGCTGGTCTTATGCCAACGTGAAAACAACCTCTAAATATAGGAACTTGGTGCACTGTATAACTAAGGACAAAAGATTGTGACTATAAATAGCTTTACAATCGTATTTAAATATTTGATCTGATTATATTTTGTAATACAGCGAAACTTTGTGCAGAATATAGAAATACTGCCTGTGTCATCTGACTTCTTTGATGCACTGCATTAAAATTCCTACATCTAAGTACATATCATGGAGTCTACTTTATTTCTCTTCTATTAATCGTTTGAAATTAGGTCACCATTCTTGTAAGGACGGGCCAAGCCTGTACAACTGATTTTAAAGAAATTACCTATATAAAAATGTTTGAGGTTTCTTCTTATGCTCACTTACAGTGACACCGTTCCTCATCTATAATCGGTAATTTTACTGTCAGTTCTGGCATATGTATTCTATGCTGGCAGATTTTCTTAGATTTGTTTATAGTGACCCCTGCTGCAAAAGATTAAGAATGATGATTCTCTAAACCTTTAAAAACGCATTTACCCAATTATTTCAGAGTTCAGTTCAAAAGGACCAGCCAGTTGTAAATTCAAGTTAAGTATATAAAATTTGCAACTCCCTAATTTGGATCATTTTCAATAAAGTTAGTCTAATCATACGAGGCTTTTTTCCTCTCTTACATGTGTAGGATTTACTTTCTAATGCAATGCGATATAGTTACAAAGTGAAACAGCTTTTCATGTCCCAGACTTAATGTTTTTTCTTTGTGTTACTCTTCTTTGATAGGGGCTAGACTCAGCACCAAGAAATCATTGTCTGAACTGCTGCGTGCTCGTGGTTTTAGAGCTCCACTCGGGAACGCACATGCTTATGTTCATCTCTCTTCAGGATAGCGAAACAGTAAAAAAGCAGATTAAAGCATAGGACTAAGTTTAAACACAGATTACCGCTCTGGTTTCAGAAGGACTTCAGTGTCAGTCTATTCCAGTCTTGCCCTGAATAGAATGCTTTCTCAAGCTCGGGCTTAAAAATTCCTCAGCTCCAGGTACGGGTATGTGCTCTTTCAGAAGCAAAACATCCACCTGTGCTCTGCGCTGGCCAAAAGCTGCATAGCCGTAGCTACTGCAGCACTGAATTAATGGGCCCTGCTAATGGAGAGTGCGTGAGCTGCAGCTTTGTGCTGCTATGGCTTCCTAGCAGTCTGCAGGCTGGGCAGAGTAAGCGTACACTTGCTTGCAAAAGACACTCTAGGTATAACCATGGTAAAATCTTGCATCTATATATTAGTATAAACATTATCATACAACTATATATGCCTGGTTTGTTTTTTTAAAGCTGTGTTTAAAAAATATTATTTAGGCTGCAAAGCCAAGCAAAAAGCCATGGTTAGAGCTGCTTGTGTGATCTTTATGTTGCCCTTTGTGCAAATACTTACTGATGAAGGGAGGCATCCTATGGAAAATAGACTGTCATAGTGAAATAACCACAAGGAAGCACAATTAAAATCTGACAAGCAACCGGAATTGTCCCTTTCCCCCCTACTGAGTCCTTTATGTTGCATTCCCAGTAGCATTCTCATATGGCTGAGTGCAATTTCATAACTCTGCTAGAAAGGTAAAAGCTAAACTGAGTGCAGTTGTCCCGTATCTTATATTACCAGTGGGGACTGAATCCTCTATCTTTTCCACAGCAGCCGTAGTTCAATACAAAACCAGTCAAATTTGTCATTTTGGTATAGGATTATGGGTCCTAACAGTGGTCAGTGGGAAGAAACACAGCAGAGCTGCGTTCCTTTCTCTTTTTCTGGGAGCTGGAAAACTGATACCACCTGAAAGTGTGGCAATGTGTTGAGTCTTCCTCTCTCCTCCTGGACAACCAGAGGAAATTCAGTCCTTCACAATGTTCCCAAAAATTTGCCATTGGGGGCAGATGCTGGATTACTTATGGTATGAGAGTGCAACCTGGTTCTTGGCCACGTCGCAGGAACCTGCTGAGGGTTGTATGGTCTGTGCTCAGGCTTCATAAAGAATGTAATCCATACTCCTGTGTCCTACCTCAGTGCTTTGGCAGCTTGTGAGTTAGCTTCTTCTGCAGCCATTACTGCTGCTTTGGTGGTGATGTGAGCTGAACCATGAGATATTTATGTGTTTTGTTATCATCTTGGCAGACTGACAAAAATTTCCTTAGGACTGCAACTGGGAGAAGAGAATCGGTCATTTTTAACAATCTGTTTCTCAACGAAAGGTGACGGCATGCAATGACATGAAGGTGTATGTACATAGAGGAGGCCAGAAAGACAGAACTCTGCTGGTGCCCTGAGCTTGTCAGACACCGGAAGGCCCCAGTCCAGAAGTACGATAACTGCATGAACCTAAGCTAATGACACTGCTGAGAGGTAGGGTATGTTCGTTTGGGCATGGTGCCACATTAACATGACTCTACATCTTCCAGACGGAAGCTAGCGTATGTCTGGGCAGCTCAGAACATGAGCAGATCTTGCTTGTATCTGTCTGCACCTGTCTGTGCCTGGCCTTGCAGAAAGAAAGCTCAGTAATTTCCCAGTTAATTAGCAAAGGCCTTTTGCAAACAATGCAAGCATAAGAGCATCTGCCAAAAAAAAACGTGCTTCAAAATCTCCTCAATTTCTCTTTGTCTACAAGACCTAGAAGAACATGGCCAGTGTTGTGTCTACTGTCTGTCCTGCCAATATACTCTCAAAGTGCTTTTGTAGTCTCCATCTATTTTTGGTTTCTTCATTTTCTTCCTTCCTTGTATTTATATTGGAAGGTCTGTAAGAGTGAGACCATCTCACTGCCTGTGTTTGTACAAAAATGCAGTGTGATGGCAACCTCGTCTGTGCCTCTGACGCCTAAACACTGTTGTGTGCCTAGCAGCGATATGGATGATCTGTATTAAGTAACCATTTGATTTGGAATTGATAGAAATGTCAATCAGCAAAAGCAGAGATCAGTCAGTAAATGATTTACACTGCATTTGTGGTTTCTACTTGCCAACTGGACGAACCACCAATATTTTTATTTTTTGCGGTAGTAAGTTCTTGTAAATGGAAGCTCCATGTCACTGTTACTTTCGCCATTACTGTGAGCTTATCACTTTGGTCAGAAAGTTAGACCCTACATTTAGCCTGTGCTCTGACTATCCAGAATACTGATGTGACCTCCATCATTGCAGACTTTGAATGCTCCACAGTCTTTAATGTATTTGTCATGATGTCTTCTCAAGTGGGGGTCCTCTGTGCTCAGATCCTAAGTTCCACTTTGAAGAAGACACTGCAGCCAACTTTCTTAGTCCAACACCTACTGAATCTGCTGACCATTGCTATGTAATTGCTCTGTACATGTTTACAGCAGCTCTTCTTTGTGTGTGGATGACACAAGGTGCATGGTCCATATGGTGTAGAGTACCTCTGCACCTACAGGCAGAAACACCTATTGTCAGTGTGTGTTTGAAGAGCTTCTAAATTGCTGTAGACAGCACTGGTATTTATCCTCACAGCCTTTTTTTTCTCCCTGTTGTGAATAACAAAAGCACACACAAATTATGTGCCTTGTGCAAAGGTAGAGAACCGTATCCTGCATCTTCAAAATCCATAGGTATTCCATACGTGATCTGTAACTGTGCAGCTGCAGAGGATGATAGTGTGGCTCTTCTCCCAACTGATCCAGCAACTGTTTTGCAGTTACTCCTGAACCTCCGTTGTGTGCTAATATGTCCAGTCTACATAGATAAGGGAATGGAAAAATATCTAAGTCTTGGAAGGAAGGTAAGGAGTACCAAAGGATATTTAGACTGAAGTGTAGACTATTGTTCCTGGGTTATTCTATTTCAAAAGAGAAGGCCTCTTCAGAATCAGAAGGAAATACTGGCTTAGGGATTGCTAGAGGGTGATTTTGCTTCTGTAGAGGTCAGTTCTGATTTCTGTAAACAAGCATGCTCAAGATTATAGCAAACTTTTTTCTAGGCTGCAACAGTTTTTTGGAAAAAATCACATTTGGAGGAATCAGAACTAAAATACTTCACTCAAAGTTAGTCCACTGAACTAGCAAACCCCATTATTCCTTTACTATTATCCATATAAAAGCATTTTTCCTTTTTATTTTACCCCTTATATATATATTTGCGTGTCAGTACTCTGCATGTGGGCCTAGGGTGCCTCAGAGGCAAGTCTGAGTCTCCAGTTTCATCTGCTGACTCTGCAGAAGCACCCAGGTCAGGACCTTCAACAGCCATGAGGCTGCGTGTCTTGTTACAGAGGGACCAAATCCATCACTGCTGAAAACAGGAGACAATGTTGCCAAGCGGAGGGGCCTCAGAATGCGTCCATTATTCCCATCTGTTCGAATAGCAATTTGAGTGCTTACAAATTGATCAGATGCTTTCAGCAAGCTATGAAAAGGGCTTCAGTCTAGGAAGCATTAATCTGAATCTCAGACTCAATTTCCTCCTCTGCTGCAGATGTCCTGTGTGACCTTCGATGAGCGACTCTTTCTCCTCCTCGGTTCCTCATCGTTAAAATGGGCTACTAATAATGTTTCTTAAAACGGTGTGAGAGGATAAATAATGACTGTGATACGCTCAGGTATTAGCACATAAAGGGGCTGCATAAGAATCTTAGACTACAGAAACTGTAAATTTTACAGGAAAATTCCTGCTGTAAAAATTTTGACCAGTCCCAGTTAGTGCATGGACAGTAACAGTATCTGATGTTTGCCATGTTGCCTCCTTGTCTGTCACTGACACAACAGTTTGTGCAAGCGTACTTAAACAGTTCTAACCAAGCAATTTGGGGACAATTTTGAAGCAAGAAAGTTTGTGTATTGTCAAAACATAGTCATAATACTAGATATCATGACACAAATCATCATTTAGAGAACTTCTTCATTTCTCAGTCATTGCTTCCTCTCTTTTCCCATCTTCGAAAGCAAGCTTTAAAATTCAAAAGACTGTAAATGTGGTTTTATGCATGTCGCAAGTCCACCCAACTTTAGAGATGAAAATAAGCATCATGTAATGCTTTTTTCACCTGCCTGAAATTCCACTGTCTTCAGCAGAGCTGCGGCTGGAGGCAGATTAGCCTGATCCTAGGTGAGAGCTGAGAAAGATGCAGCTCTTGCCTGAAGGGAGAGATGCGTTTCCCTTCAGATCCAGCTCTTCTGGAATGGATGACTGCTGCCAACAGCTAGACCATGGCGTGGCCTGTCCCTGGTGAAGTTAGAAGTCACTTTCTGGTTGTGGTTGTAAAGTGTGTCAGCATTTTTACTAGCATGGCAGCCTGCAGTTTTGTTATAAAAAATGGTTGTGTTAGTAGTCCTAGCAACGATTCTTTTAAATAATTGCAGTCAGTTTTGCAGACTCCATTGCAGTATCTGTTCAGTTCCAAGCGTGCACAGTATTTTGAAACCAGGCCAACATTTTGGAAGTAGCATAAACATATGTCATGCCTCATCCTTGCTAGATTTAAAGCAATGTTTTTAGGTTCAAGAAACAGTGAGCCAGCAACCTCAGCTTTAATAGTATTAGCAGGCCATGAAAGCGGCCAGTTTGGTTGCTTGGATTTGTCTTGGTTATCCTGCAGCATCACAGGTCATTCATTCTCTGACAAGAAGTTCCAAAAATTCCAGTGAATGGAGAACGTTGACACATAAAACTTTGTTGCTATTTCTGTAAAATAACTATTACAGTAACTAACTATATATAGCCAGAAGTAATTGCTTCTGTAAATAAAATACCAGTGAACACATTACAAGATTAAAGAGAAACTTTGAGCTCCCATCACAGCTATTTGCCGACTCCCACCCACATACACATGATGACTTTGCAGTTATAGCTCTGCAATGCCACAAGACTTAAATTAGGATATGCGTGGCTTATTACACTTCCTCACATTCCTAAATGAAGTGTCCTTCCATTAGCTTCTTAGTTCTCATTTTAGCTGGCCACTTCACCTTTCATTTGTAAAGAAAAGTACAGTCGTTTCACTGAATATACTGCAATGCAATTATTTGTTAGTCTTGCTTTATAGTGAGGATTTATAAATGCATAATAAAGGCTTTAGGTGACCGTGGGTATTTGGTTGTATTATTTAGAGAATAGCATTTTGAAACTCCTACCCGTTAAAAAAAGTCTCTTTGAAATCACAGAATCGTAGGTTGGAAAAGACCTCTGAGATCATCAAGTCCAACCACCGGCCCAACAACACCTTGCTTACTAAACCATGTCCCGAAGTACCATATCTACACGTTTTTTAAACACCTCCAGGGATGGTGACTCAACCATTCCTAAATGGCAGTTATAGGTAGTAAAAGTGAGATAAATTGCTAGAAGATCAGAGCAGAAGCAATGTGTCTTCATAAACGTGTGATCAATCTTTGAGACGGAAGGTGATACAAGTTATTGCCCACAAACTGTGGGGTTTTTTGCTTACTACTGCTTGTAAAACTAGAAAGCCTGCTCATCCTTTATACCTTTTATTGGTACAGATTTAACAAGTTCACCTGTGAGAATTATAGAGGGAATCTACATAAGGGTTTGAAAGTCCCTTATTTTTTCTTTCCTTGTCTGTCATTATTTAGATAAAGCTGGTTTTGCATGTGGAGCTTTCAGAAAGAATACAAGTCTATTCCTGGGAAATAGCTTTTGCTAATTCGGTACTTATTGTTGTTTCTGTTAATATTATCATAAGATCTGGGAGCTGTTGTGAAGGAGCAGGATCTTACCAAGCTGTAGGTAGAGGAAAAGCAGACTGGTATTGTGCACTTTTATAGGTGTTGCAGTGAAGGAGAGTTCTGAGTCTGAAGCCCAATGGGCAGATGGGCCCATGTCTCCAGGGAGTTCCTAGGCATAAGGGCAGCATAAGAAAAACACTTCTGTACTTGAATTAAAACACAGGAAAGAAGTTTTGCCTGCTTCTACAAGTCAATGATCAGAGAAGGGTGTTGACATCTTGTTAGGAAGGAGCCATTGTAGGCAGAGTGGGGATGGGCTGGTAGGAATCTGGAAATGCAAATCAACAGCATGAGTTTATGAGAACAGGAATAAATGAGGGCAACCAGTGTGTTGTTTTAGGCAAAAGCCTACACAAATCCTTACAACATTCTAAATGAACAGCAGTGGTGCAGGAATACATCTGTCATAACCGAAAAAAGCAGAATGATGCTCCATTGTATCTTGGACAGGCTGTGATTGAGGATTTCACTGCCAAAAAAAACAGCAAGACAAACTCTGAAGAGAATTCAGAGTAGAAAATGACGCCTGTGTTATTAGACATGACAGCAGTGTGACAAGAAAGCAGATAACAAGAAAAATTCACTACGGGAAACAAAATCATATTAGCTTGTTTGTTTTGTCTCTTTGTATTTGAATACATTTGCAGCAATTCAACATCAACTGCCCCAAAAATACAGGTTTTTGTGTTCTCACCTTGTTGTCAACCAAAATTACATCAAGCAACATCCCATACTTCAGCAGTGTTGCATCTGTATCAAAAGTAATAAATGCTGTTGATGGCCAATAGCTCAGTGCCACAACAGTATCCCAATTGTAAATTCATGCAATATCAAAGAGTATTCCCATTGCTCCCCTTTGCCGTCTTCCCTGTGGCCCGGCTCCGCTACTCTGCATCTTTCCTTTCTTCCTTGCTTTCCTCTCCCACAGGCACAGTGAGAGAACACACAACTGCTGCTCCAGTGGACAACAGAGAAAAATAGGGATATGAGCTGCCTGAGTTTCCTGCCCCTGTAACTCTGGAGATCTGGAAGACGAGCGTGTCCCTGCATCAGCCTGGGCTGCAGCACTCTACCGCATGCAGGCAGGCTTCGTCTAACAAGCCCATCAGACGGGCTCAAGGCCGAGCAGTTAATAATTGGAGAATAAGAGCCCAAGGGCCCTAAAATTTCATAGCCCTTGTCCTGAAATTTTTGTGGTGTCCCGGTATTTGACAGGTTCATGATATATTTTTGCATTAGTATAATAAATATCCAAATGTTGTCATCCACTGTAAGTACCAGTAGTAAATATAGTTTGGGCTCTGACTCTGAGCCTTTCTATGTAGAAACAGTATTTTAGCACCACTTTTCATCTGTCCAAAGAAAGTTGTATAGTCAAGCTACTAGTTTACCACAAACTGCTTAACTGATGCTTACTAGAGGGTAGGCTATTATCAGAAAGTGCTGTGCCAGGGAAGTTGTATCCAGCAAGAACTGATTTCATATATATGATCGCCAGTTTCACATAGAAAGGCTGTCACAGGGAGCTGAAGTACTGATGTGAGTATATGTAATATTTCACTTGTAGATCAGCCACAAACTCTGCTGAGCTTGTTGTACTTGCTGTCTGTGTGCTGGGAGTGCTGTGTGCAGATTTTGGCATATATGATGAAGATTTGCCATAAATGACCCCCATGATCAATCTCGATTTGCCATAAATGACCAGTATGATCAATCTGCTGTGTGTACCTAGATAGACCTCTTCTGCCCAGTTCGAGAAAAGCTCCTATATAAAGTGTCTTTGTGAAAAAAGTCAACTGGAAGGTTGAAAGAGAAACACAGAAATGCAAATCTCAGTGCCTGGCCCATTAAAGGAGGTACTGAGTGAGTTTTCTGTAGAGTTTGGAAAGACCCTCCATAGAATTAAATACATTTTGGTTTTCCCTCCTGAGAGAAGCTTTGGGAAGCTGTCTTGTAAAGCAGAAGGATATGGGCAGGTATGTTGATGGACAAATCTGGAAATCATTTCAACCCAGGTCAGTTCCCAGGAACAGGTTTAACGTTAATCATGCAGTGGAAATCAGTCTTGTATTTCCCACCTGTTGAGGACGGAGCATTTGTGGCTTTCCATTGCAGTAATTGCCCCCTTCCAGGGCAGTAACTCACTGCTGCTTAGTGTCCCATATCTTCATCTGAACCTCCCTGAATTCACTTATGTCAAATGGAGAACCAGTTCAGAAAAACATGCACAACATGTCCTTTTTCATTCCGAAGCACTTTGCTGAAGTTGCAGATTTCCTTTTAACCTGAACATATGCTTCACGGCATAGCTTCATGGCTTCAGACAGCTATGATATGACTAATGGTTGTCTCCTGAGGAAACTAAGCACTCACCTGCTAAGCTAGAAAAAAAATCCCTATAAAGGGTATTTCAAACAGCTTACTTATGTCAATAATTACATTATCATCCACTTCATGCAATCCACTAATAAGCAAGAAAGAGAAGAAAACCATCCACATTTTATGTTCTACATGGTGATACACTGTCCTTATGGCAAAAGGCAAGGGGCAACATGTCACAGCTTGCCAACTTCATGTACCTTTCCGAATGCTGTATCTCATCAGTAGACTTGTAGTGCTGAAGTAAGGAGTGTTAAGTGTCAGTAGAAGACTTGAACTGTTCCATTAATGACCTAATGGATGAAGTAGGATTCAGTGTTTTTTCCTCAAACAATCCCAGACTTCAAATATTTGCACTCCCTCTCACTTCTGCTTTTTTCTTTCCCTGATAGATATTCACATAGATCCAGTCGTTGGATAAATTTTTGAATCAACAGAAGACATCTGAACTCTTTCCAAAAATACAAAATAGAGGTCGTTAAAATTAGGTATTTGAATCCATTATGTCTCAGTACAGTGCTGTAGCTTTAAAAGCTGCTAAGAGCAATGGGAGCTTTGTCTCATGATCTTGTCACCATCTGTGGACACCAGAACTTTAATATTTGGATATCTCAGTGCATTTGAAATTGTTAGTTTCTGTCCTTTTAGAGTGAGAAGGAAAAGAAACCTAGAGAAAGTTTTCTTGAGGACGTCTCATTTAAAACTCATAACTTTGAAACAATTATACTCATTTTTCCAGGATTGGCATTTATTAGATCACAACAGCATTAAAGAAACACCCCAAAACAAACTAGGTGTGATGTTCGTGTCCTCTGCCATTATTGAAATATTCAGGCATAAAATATGCTACTGAAACATCTGAAAAAGGTTATGTTCTTAATCCACACATAACTTAGAAATGTTTGGAATGATATTACTCAAGCTTTTATATAAGAAAGAGTAGATAAAACTAGAAAAGTTCCAGTCCAAAAAAGGTATTTTGTAAAGTTATGACTATATCAGCACAGACTTGGAAAAATATATCAGAATTATAGATTAAATTCTACTTTGATTATACTGGATAATAGCTATTTCTGTGATAATAAATACCATATTATAGTTTTCAACCTGCTTGCTATCCCCCCTTCCCTTCCTGTCCCCGTTACGACTCCTTAGTGCAGATCGCAGCTTTCTGTATCTTGGAGCAAGTGTAAGCTACCTCCATATTTTGGAGGAAGAGGAACATAACGGAACAATGCTGCTTTAATTTATAAATATGTGTTTATCCTAACAAATAAAGTGCCAACATATCTTTCCAGGCTAAATCTAGCGTAAAAAAATCAAATACAAACTGGAGCATAAGAGCACAAACCAGAAATCTCATTACTTTGAAAAGGATACAAATATATGTTAATGTCAATATAAACAAACAGGTTAAAACAAATAAATGGGGGAAAACAAAATTGAAGCAATGAAGTACTACATGGTCTGAATAGATATATACTTTTAATTATTTATTTTGTGAAGAACAAAGGGGTATGTGAGGACTTTGGTACCTACAAGGATAGTAGCGTAATTCAGAAGCAGAAACGTTAGTATTTTCTCTATGCTACTTTTTAAAGCATCCCATCTAGACCTCTGGATGAAGTTAATTTTTTCCGCTTCCACTAAGGATGGGGGAAGGATACCAGATTCCCCAGGCTCAGGTAGAATGTTAAAATTGTGGATATTGAGGATCTCACAAGGGACTCCTGCAGTTATATTATTATTAGAGATGGGAAGCATTTTTCGTCAATAGCACTTGAGAAAGCCACCATGCCCCGATGATTATGACATACATTTTCATCAAATTATTTTGACAGTTATGGCCAGAACAAAAAATAAATACACAAGGCTTTTATTAATACTTAGTATTTAATATTTCCCTTGTTTTTTTTTTTCAGAGAAACACTGTAACTAATCTCATTTAAACATTTTAATTAACATTCAAACTCCCTGGAAAAGATCATTCATGTAACTTGTCTTATCTCGGATTTGTTAAGAGTCATCAGCCCTACATTTGATTCCTTTGGATCAGTTACCTATTTGTCTTTACACGAGCAGCATTAGGGCAAGTATCCCCCTATTAGTTTGTCTAAATTCAGATAACAAGAAGTAACTGACATAACTGTATGAGATTTAGATAAAGGCAGTCAGCTCTCACACATTTGTTTTGCAGTGTCTGCTTTCCTTAAAAAAAACGCATACAACTCCAAATCCCTAAATTTACATCTTTGTAGGAAAACTGTGAATTCCGTGATGGATTATTTTCAGTTAAGAGCTAGTTTCATTTCAGATATTGAACATTTAAGATCTATGCTATTTTTTCTTTCTCCCCAAATGCTTGATATGTCCAAAAGCAGAAATATTTATGGTAGAGAGAGAGCAAAAGGATGTCTCTTAGAAGTTATGTGGTAAACATAGAAAAATTTAGACTTATTTTTGAATGTGTTTAGATAAACTAAAAACCAAAACTATTGTTTTCTTTGATTTTCATAAGGAAGAAAACATGTTCTTTTAATTAGATCAACTACAAATTCTCTTTGCCCATATAGAATAGCTATCAAATCCTAAAATGAAAGCACGAAAGTCAAGAGGGTGCTTTGAAGATAGACGTGTGAAAGTTTTGTAGAAAGCTACAATGTTACAGACATATAATTACTAATTAAGTAGTACTAACTCAGGCCTGTAGCGCTCTGCTTGGGCTCAGAAGTTCCCCATTACCTGTATGTAATGAGCGTGGGTCGTGCCCTGTCTTGCCACAACTGTTCTGCTTTGCAGGATCCCATCCTTTGCTTTCTGCCCCTCTTATGCTGTGTAAGAAGAAACTGGGATTACACTGAAGGAAGAAATTCTTTGCATTATTGAGAGCTTCTGCAATCTGGTATAGAAAAGACTAAGAAAAACAGATGAAGCTTTTAGCTGGACAGGTAGTGAGGTGGGTAGGTTTCGGGCATGAAAATGCAGAAGAAAAATGGAGTATGACAAACTTACAAACACATCCACAAACGTAAAAAGGAGAAAGAAACCTAAAATAAACTGTGGAGGAGTAATTGTGACCTGCTAATCCTTTCTGTCTCTATCCTGTTTGTGAACTCTGAAGTCATGAGACACGTTAGTTTAGTGGTCAACTGTTTTCTATTCTGTGTTTGCCAGTAGAGGCCCATTAGGCACCACCACGTGGGAAAAGACATCTCTGTCAGTCCACACCTCAAAGTTTTCTCCCAGCATTGACTTCCTCTCTTCCCTTATGAGAAGTATGTTAGAGCAAAAAACGTTGCTGGTCTGTCCACCTTTTGAAAGAGTTGAAACTGCCAAGTATACTAGGAAATGTAGCTTGGCTGTAGCTGCTTTAAAGACATAAATATTATGCACTTCTGTAACTAGGTACTATATTTCAGTTCTCCAGAGACACGTGCAGGAATAAGTCTACTGGAGAGTCCTGAATCCCGACATTTCAGATCGTATAGTGTTACTCACATACACATAGGCCTTTTTAGGCTTTGGCCATCATCATAACTGGTTAATGAAGCCAGGTAGAAAACACAGCTCAGCATGTCCTACGTGTCCAGAGTGGCAATACTGAAACTACTTAAATCATTACATCACTTCTTTATTCTGCCTTAGTTTCCGAGTTTTAAAAAGTTTGAGTTCTTGAATACTACAGTGTGAAAAGGCTGGAGGAAGGCTGTGGGCATCATGAGATACAGGTTTTATTAATGACTCTGTTAATGACTTAATATGTGATTTTAAGCAGGTGATTAGGACTAAATTTTCGAAACTGTCCACTTAACTTGAGATACCTAAAATATCTCTAGACAGTTATTTTACAATTAAAGCACTCAAAATTCAGAGACACTTCTCCAGTGTAGCCCTTTAATCATTCTCTTTCTCAGTCCTCCTCTCTGAGAAATGCTGATAATACCTACTTTTGAAAAGCATGTTCTGTTTACATTTAATTGATACTACTGAACTGATGCATAATTTAAAATCATCAAAAAAAATTAGCAGAAGCTAGTAATGATAGTTACACCTCGGGCACACTTCTTACTCCACCGCAGCTTATCAACTGTGAAATGAGTTTGCCTTCAAGTGTCACGTGAAATAGTACCAGATGCTCCAAATCCTGTACAGGGTTCAGGGTAAGACGGTAAGAAGAATCCTAGTGATGCTTCAGTTAAGTGCATGCACCCTGCCACTATTCTCAGGAACCTTACTACATCCAGTGATGGCTAGGCACGCAGATATCATGTTGCCCAGACTTGCAGCTTCTCTTATTTTTCAAATTTCTTCTGGTGTACTCACACGATATAGTTCAGCAGAACAGTGGACCTTTCTAGCGTGTTGTGGGGAGAATATGCTGTATTCTGCCATATGTTGCACTCCTGTAGCGTATGAGGAAGTGGAGGGTCAATGCCGTTTCCTGGAGGCACACTCAGATCCCCTCAGAGAGTTTCTTCTGGGGAAGTCCACCTCAAATGGGGAACAGTTTCCAGTGGCAACAATACTGTGGTACTTTACAGAGAGAAACAGAAAGATCAAAAGGCAACAGCAGTATGGATAAATGGCAACCGATCCCCAAATGCATTGGGTGTCCAGCCTCAGGGGGCTGTGACAATTGTGGCAACCCAAGGACCAGCTTTCCTGTGATGAAAGGAATTCCATTTAGCACTAGACTATGCTTGCTCCTTCCCTGAAATTGCTTAGCTGGTAGAGAAGAAAGGAATGATAAGGACCTGTCCTTTTTCCTGCTTACTCTGCATGGTTGGATTGGGTTTGCGTTTTGGTTTTTTTTTTTATATAATACAAAACCATTCACTCAAGTAGCATATATACTAGGGTTTTTTTCTGTATGCTGCTCAAGAAAGCAACAGCCTGGAAAGGCAAGACTGAAGTTTATGTTCCTGTCCTCTTCTGAAGCAGATAGTGAGCTGTACCTTTAGAAAAACACTTCTGCCAAGGCTCATCCTGTGTGCATGGAGAGACAGACTGAGGGCAGGGGCTTATCTATTGCAGCCTGATCCTTTTCAGACTTCTCTCCTTATCACTCTGTCCCAAAATTACTCCCAGAAAGGACAATCTAATCATTGAGTCTGAGTATCAATAGACTCCTGTTACAGTCCAGAGCAATGCCATTTAACTGCAAGTTTCCCTGCCCAAGAAATCAGTTGTAAGTTCTCTAGATGAGGGCTGATAAATCAAGAACAGGTCAGATCTGGGTTTTACCCTCCACAAGTTTCTCCAGCAATCCCACATCTAGAATAGCAAGAATCCTGTGAATGGCAAGCCCACACTGAATGCTGCCAGCAAGGAAAGCTACACACGTGAAGGCTGATACAAGTATTAGACCAAGTGGATGCCTATTTCTATATTTGGAATACATTTCCAGTATAGAAATACTACTATATTTTTCCAGAGAGGTGTACAGTGCTTATATCAGTATAATAAAACCACCATCTACAAGCAAGAAAATGGTTTTAAAAACTGTAATGGTGACAGTCCCTGGCACAGCTGTGTTTGTCTGGGATCGTACTGCTCTACAGCCCTGCCTAACTGAGCCAGAAGCCTCTTGTCTAGGTGTGACCTGAGCATATGTTCTGCAACTGGTGGTATGTTTTTGTAGCACAGGCAGAGATGCTTAAGCTGGCACTATCTAGCTCCGATAAGAACTGCTAGGAAGGTATGATGTCATGGGCTTTGGTGTTGGCTAGCAAAGCGGGTGCGTACCTGAAATCAGCCTGGCTGGTGGACACGGCGCTGAAGTCACTGTGCCACTGTGTCTGCCAGAACCAGGTGCCTTAAAGCTGCAAATCCTGCAGTCCCACGTCAGTTGCAGCGCAGATGTATTCTGAGAGATCTATTCCCAGCGAAAGTTAACAAATTGAGGTCGTTTAATACATTCTTTTAAAAGAGGTTGGGAAGAGTACCAAAAGTATAATTAAAGTAGAGAGAGTTGGAGAGCTAATTATCACACATTGACAACATCTCTTTTGCTGAGACATTTCACAGAGAACACTAGGAACGCTTTCAGTAACTTCGTCAGGTACATGCTCTGCGACTGAAGAATAAATCAGTAGGAAATTGGCTGGACACAAGGGAAATCTTGGAATGGAGTTGGGCATTGGACCAAGCTCAGTGAGACTGGGCTTTTGCTTCATCTTTAGAAAAGACCAATTAGCTATCGGTGTAGCCTAAAGATCATTTGCAGCATGACAGGAGGGAAAATTCTCTTGAGGATGCCTTTTTCATAACTGTGTGTCTAAAATTAGATATCTAAATAATAATTTGACTTTCAAAGATAGTCAGCATTCGCCAGCAATCTTTGATTTGCTCTGGAGCCCTCAGCACAAGAAGGACATGGAACTGTTGGAGCGGGTCCAAAGGAGGGCTACAAAAATGATCCCAGGGCTGGAGCACCTCTCCTATGAGGACAGGCTGAGAGAGTTGGGCTTGTTCAGCCTGGAGAAGAGAAGGCTGCGGGGAGACCTGATTGCAGCCTTTCAGTACTTAAAGGGAGCCTATAGAAAAGATGGG
>Ga0065711_1040368_pt1 | contig 17024 bp, 7 predicted proteins | sample Hoacrofraction12_FD_59098 | JGI IMG/M metagenome (GOLD analysis project Ga0065711, IMG submission 59098) | Hoatzin crop microbial communities from Cojedes, Venezuela - Epithelial fraction 12 v2 (version 2) | ecosystem: Host-associated > Birds > Digestive system > Esophagus > Crop | place... | reverse complement strand
AGGTCCTGTGCAGCCGGCTGTAGGTGACCCTGCTTCGGCAGGAGGGTTGGACTAGATGACCCACAGAGGTCCCTTCCAACCCCTACTATTCTGTGATTCTGTGATTCTGTGATTCTAGAAGAGTTCATATAAGAGACTGGCATACGCAGGTGCATACAGGTGTATGCAGGTGCAGAAATGCTAATGCAGAGCTGGAGATGTCGACACCAGAATGACTAGAACATCCAGTGACAGAAAGTAGAGAGCTTTTTATTTGTATGAAGTATTACTGACTATTGCCGTAAGAAAGGCTTCAAGTTCCTAGGAGTCTGTAGGAGTTTACAGCTATACCATTTACTTTGCACAGCACTTCAAGTTATTTTCAGTACTTAATGATGCAGGCCCTGAGAGGTTATAAAATTTTTGCTTCTACTTACAGAAATGATTTAATCATCGAGGTGGTAAAAACACCTGAGATTTGTGACAGTTATCTGTACAGTTTGTAAAAATTAGAAAGCTATATATATATTAATCCACTAAGTGTTCTTTTGTTTTTTAGGGGACATTTTCTCTGGGGTTTTCAGGGTAATGCATTTGTGAAGACTGCAACTGGAAATGTTAATGCTGTTGTAGATTTTGCCTGCATGGACTGAAAAAGCAAGTCCCTTTCCAGGATAATTAAAAGTTATATCAAATTTGGCCACTTTAGATCATGCAAGAGCATTTTCTAGAAAAAATGTCGCAACAGATTAAAGAGTATGAATCAGTTTTTAGAAGCTTAAAAGGAAGGAACATTTGTTTAGAAGGGCACTGAATTTTTAAAGCCGTTCAACATTCAAGTGAATGTCTCCAAAATAGTCTTGAAAGAGGTTCCTATACCACCATATGAGAAGAATGTCATTGCTTTTCTCATATAAATAGGAACAAATGCCTTGAGAAACATGATCTGTATCTGCTGATGCTAAAAAAGTTGTTATTCTTTTAACTGCTGTCTGCTGGTGTGAGACTACGTAGTATGAATGTTCTCCATGCAATGGAGAACTCGGATGGCATTCCTTCCCAAACAGCATTGTGGATGCAAGAAGTTTACACAGCAGACTGGAGACCTAAGGAGGTCATTAAATAGAGAAACCACAAATGGATCAGCAAGTCCTTTGAGCTGAGAACAACTGGAGGTAGAGACATGGGAGTAGAGGGTAGGGGGTGAGTATTGTACACGCTTGCCCTCAGTTCAGGCTGTCATGCCTAGAGCCATCGTTGGAGGCAGCTCACTGGCAGGGCAGAGCCTTGGTCTGAACCAGTCCAGCCATCTGCATGTTCCCCTGGAGGTTCTGCAATGGCCAGACCGTCAGAATTAAAAGAAACAAGCAAGTATGTCCAAGGTCACAGGTCATTTTCTTGTCTGCCCTCATGTCTCACACAGCTGCTTCGTCTAGTATATTGGGAGCCATCAGTAGGCATAAATCATTTTCTCAGCCAAAGAGAGGCAAAAGGGTGTGAGTTAAAAAAAGAATCTAGCCCAACATCTTTCTGTTTTAATCTCGCATGTCTATAGCTGGTTTTATTTGGGACCTCCAGCCAAAGATGTCTGATCGTCTATTATAAAGAGAAGATTTCTTGATTTTCCTAGGAAGAAGGAAATGTGGGACTGTGATGATGGCTTATTATTTGTTATACATAGGTGCCACAAGACTCTTTTCATGAGAGTGGCTCTTATTTAAATAAAAGTTTTCTCTCATGTACTATAGAACAGCTGGGTTGGAAAATCAGTTTGTATCTTGTTTTGTGGTCTGTACTTCAGGAGCCAGGAGGGCCAGATAAGCTAAAAATGAGCCATGAGATTTTGCCAAGAAAATCTTTCCTGCTGAAATTTTTGCTTTACTTACTGACGCAGAGGACTATTTACCTTTCAGAACAAAGCTCAATGCTCATCGATTTCTGGAGAGTAGTTAATTACATAATAATAGGATGAAGGGTCTGTCGTTTTTGTGTGGATGCCCTGTTTCTTGTCCTTAAACTGGGTATGACACTTGGATGTGGGAAGATGTAGAAGATAATGATAATAAGATTACAGAATATTTAAAAGAAAGTAATTAATCTGGCCTTTTCATCAGAATGAACTCAAAACCTTTAAGAAATTGGTTCATTTTAGGTGTTGTTGACATTCTGGGTGTTGTTGACATTCTGGGTGTATGCTCGTAAATAAGTATAGATCAGTGTGTTTAAAAAGAAACATTTGTAACATGGTATCAAAGCTTAGTAGTGGTGATATATGTTTCAGAGTATTTAAGCAGTTTGTAATGCTACCTAATAGTGTGTCAAATCAAGCATTGTCAAACATGTAATGAAAGAGGCAGCTATTTTATTGTTTTAGCCAGTGCTTCTGTCTTGCTTAATTTGTTTGTGGTGAAAATGACTGGCCCCAAATTATCACACTTGCATGGAAATAAATTATTCTCATCTCTGTAAGGAAGTAAAGATCACTTCTAAATAGTCAAGGAAAGTCCCTGACTTCCGTTTGTTACAAGGCAAAGCGAAAACCTGAACCTGAGTGTTGCCTTGTCTTCTCATTCCAAACAAATTGTACACAGCCAATTTAACAGATAGAGGAGGAACAGACACATGGGCTGAACCTGAACCGTGTTTCGCATCTCACAAAAGTTTCTTACACACTCATCTGCCATTGCCTAGAGGAGGAATTAAGCACACAACATCTCACAGAATCAAGATCTTAAATAACCATGAGACAAATATAAAAATGTAAAATTCACCTTGCATATTTGCAGCTTCAATCCATCCCCATATGCTTCAAAGACACTGCCAGCTGGTTCAATGCAAGTTACCAAGTTTAATGTGGCCTTGCAGACGTACAAAGGGTAGGCCAGTCTTGAAAGAAAACATTTCACTGGGCCTTAGAATCAAATTATTTCTCATGGTCAGATAAACAAAGGGAAATATGAAGTTCCTTTTTTCCTCTTCCTGTATTTCCTATCTGATCAAGTGATTCTATATGAGATATACTGTCCACATGGTATGCAGGAAGGTTCAAAAATACATCGCAGTCTGCTGCATGCTAGTTCTCAATTGCAAAATATACCCAAGTGTTAAGGTTGCTGATTTTCCACTCTTCCACTTATCTTGTTAAAGCAATCATGAAACATCTAGAAGTATAAGGGATCAGGATTTTTTGGTGTCATGCTCTTTTTTTCTGAAGTGTACTGGAGGACTGTGCTGTGGTTTCAGAAACTTTTTTTTTTTTTTAAGTAAAACTCTGTTTTCAACCGTTTATTTTGCAGTTTAAAAAGCCTGTCTAAAGGCATTTTTTTTTGGCTCCAAAAAGTGAGGGTCCATAAAAGTTACATAAATGTTATCTCGGAACTGTGTCATATACATATGTCTTGAGAACAAATCTGTACAAATGTTTGATACCATTAAAAATACCTATCTATATTTGCAGATATTTTACAAATGTACATATTATCAGCTGAATGTGTTGGCTGAACGGTCAGGAAAAAGGAAAGACAGAACAGAGGACCGGCCACAAGGAGAGACAGGTGACAACATGAGGACTAGTCTGTATACCCAGTTTTTCCATAGCATTGAAAAGGGAATTCTCGTCTGCCAAGACAGATGCCAAGCAGCTGATTAGTCAATTTTCAGTTCAGACCAATGATGTCATCATTCTCCTTTTTGATAAAACTCCTAAACAGAGCTGAATTGCCCCTGCATGAGCTCTTCCTTGTATGAGGACATCTTTACAAGCTTACTTAAAACCTCTTTTTTTTTTCTCTACTCTGCCATCTCATGGGGCTCAGACGTCCTTTGCTAGAGAACAGCTTTCATTGTCCTTTGTATTCACGAGGTCTCTGTGAAGCAATACCTTGGATGTTTCTTAAAGCTCCAAGCAAGGTGGGTCTTTCAGCAGGAGACTCCCACCCCATCATGTAACAAAGTAGTCTATGTACCCTCTTTTATGTGCTTTTAATTAGTGCTTCAAGCCCAGAATTATAGATACTAACAGAGAGAGATCCAAACTCTATTCTCTCTGAGTACATATAAATATAGAAGAGAGTTCACAGAGTAAAAATTTATTTTTAGGGCTAGAAGGTATTACAGCTTATCTTATTTTATTTTTTCATTTTATGCTTTAACTAGAGAAAATAAAATGCAAACTGGCTTGCTTGAGTTTCATGCACTTCCCTAGGGACTTACGGTTACCATCAGAAGAGTACCACACAAGGGGGCACAGTTGGCATTTGAAGTGCAGAAGGTCAGGAACCAGGCACAGTGAAACTGTGTTGGGAGTTTCCATTAGAGCTCCCTGTTGTAGCAAATAAATCCAGTCCCATTCACACTTGATAGTCTGATACAGATACAACATCCCCGTGCCATCCGCCATCGGTTTTTAAGGGGTCTGATAAATTGTCGGACTGCTGGCTTGAGGACAACATTTCCTTCTTTGCTGAAATTTCAGCATTTTCCTGCTGGATCTCTAGGAACTTCAGACTGCCTTTCTTCTAACTACATGGTTCTTTTCTCAATAGAGCTTTTACCCTCAAATCTAATAAAAACTCTCTGTCATCCTTTTCTGGGCCTCCTAGTTTGACAGTTTCGTGTCATAGCTTTGTTCCACAATAAAAATAAAAAATCTCGACGTGTTAAAGAAGTCCTTGGAAAACTGTAAGTGATAGAGTCAGCGTTTACAGAACATATAACAACAGGTCTGACTGACCTTGGCAGCAACAGGAGATCACCATTTCTCATGGATGAGCTATTCCTGAATGTCTGTCTTTGATGCTGTATAAGGCAGAAATACCTTTTCTGGATCAAGGCTACTGCTTTCTGTTTCTCTTATTCTTTGATAGTGATTGTCTATTATAGGGACATGCTTAATATTATCTGTTTGAGGAGTATCTTAATTCCTATTAATTCCTGAAATCCTGTGTCTTGTTGTATGGTATTTTAATGTAAAACTACCTCATTGTTGTTATTTTAAAGCCTTGCACTATTTTGTTGAGGATTATTTGTTTGAAGATTTTATATGTTTTACTTTTTATCACAGTCAAACTGCAAAGATTAATGTTTGTTGCTATCCTCCAAATCATCTGCCTTTAGTCTGGCTACCAGAGTGTAATCAACACTGTTTCCTTATTGGAATGGCCCTTGTTCTGTTTTTTTAGAAGTTTACATGAGTACCAGTTGAAGAGAATGAATAGTCAGTGTTGATTGTTCATCTTTAAAAACAGACGCTTCAGTAGCCTGTGTAAGTACAGCAGAGTTGAACACGCATGTTAATTCAGATGCTGTGAAGCATGTGGAGGGGAAGCCCCAAGCCACATTTGAAATAGTAAAGTTTCAACTATGTGTTGAATGGATATAGATTTATAAGAGCTGCATGAAGGCTGTTGCCTTAGTGCATAATGCACTGGCAGCAATTAAATAAAAACAAAGAAGAACTAGAAATAGAAGAGAGTAAGGAGAAACTCAGACTTGTTGACAGTTGTAGAACATAGTTAAAAATACTCCACCTCCTAAGATACCCTTCCCCTACCCTGCAGTGGAATTTCCCTGCTTTGAAGTTATCTCTAGCAGACACAATTTGCAGTTTTCCTAAGAGGTCAGCAGGCCCAAACTACTGTACCACAGAGTGGGAGGTGGTTTCAAAGCTGAGAGCCCCTCCAGAAGAGTGGTCTGCAAGTGTCTTCTTTCTTTTGAACAAAGTGTGACCTCCACTGGTTACTGTTGTATTCAGGAAAAGGGGACAAATTCCATCACGGAAGAATGTCCCATGCCATTTTGTGGCACAAAATCTTAGTTCACTGTCAACTCCAAGGTTCCCTTTCAGTTCACTGGAGAAATGTGTAATGAGTATTTACATATGTGTAAGTAGAACCGTGGCGGGAGAGGGAGAGAGAGCTGAAGCATATGTTTACACTTGGTGGGAGTCATGCCTGTCCTACGCCTGCCTGCCTGTCTCTTGTTAACATGGAATCAGCTATATGTTTAAAAAAAGAAAAGAAAGAAAGAAAAAAGCCAGTCACCAACAGTAACAATTGTGTGCTTTTGGGTTTGTTTTTTTTTTTTTTCTCGCTTTGATCATTTTACAAGCATTTAGAAAATGAAACTGTTAAAAAACCAAACAGTCCAGGGCGGAATTTAACCTGGGCCCGCAGAAAGGATGCAAACTTAGAGAACCTTAAAGTAAAAAGTGACTTTAAGGAGAAATGTAACATAGAGAAGAGATTTAAGGAATCTGAGCCCAAGTCATTTGTGCTACAATGCTTAGCCACACCGAGGAGAGTAAAGGGTAGGGAGACACAATATTTCTGAATTTCCATGTCTTTGTGGGTTTAAGTCAGACCCTTAAACTTATTTGAATCTAGTACTTTTGTAGTTTAATATATTTCATACAGAATGTATAAAGAAGATTTAATAACTGTCTCTTAGCTGTGGTTTATCTCTACCTCAGAGAAAGCCAAAATGAGTTTCTAGTGAAATGGCTGAAAGAGCATACACGGTAAGTCTTCTATCAAATTATTTCCAGTCTTCCTGATTTGTAAAAGATCTTTCAGAAAGATTCTGTCTTTCTGTGTGGAATGTTAAAGTTTGATTCTGTGCCCAAAATTTATAAAAGGAACTACAAATAAGCAGTGAAAGTCTAGCTTCCCATTTTCTGCTTTTTGAAACTCCTGAGACTGCTTGCTATCACATGGAATTTACACTAGTGTTTAACCCAAGTTTTTCCCTCAAAAAAGAAAATTATATTGTAGTGTATTACATATTTCTGGCTGTAATAGCAATTAAATATCTTGGAAGAAATTAATCAAATCCCTAGGCTTCTGTGCCTTTTCATTTTTGTCTTTCACATGTGCATCATAGATAAAGGAGTAACTTTGTGAACACAGTCCTAGGGTAATACGGACACAAAATGAACAATGCTTCTGTAATCAGTCAGCAGATACAAGTGCTCCAGGATAAGATCTTCTGAAGTATCATGGCGGAAACAGAAATCGAATACTTAATATTGCTGTTGTCGACTGTTAAAAATGGAAATATTTCTGCAGCATTTCACATTCTCTGCGTAGCTTCGCATCAGATTAAGGTGTTGTTGGGGAGTGGAATTGCACAAGGGCAGTTAACTGTTTTCCTCCCCCCCCAGAAGTGAACAAGCCCACTGGCACAATTTAAAGCAACACAATCAGTCTGGGCCTGTAGGCATGTGTTTGCCCCGCTTCCCCAGCCTTTTGCCTGTCTTAGGTGATGTAAAGGCGTCTCTTAGCTTTGTGCTGCAAAGGTTATTCAAATTTTAGTAGAAGCAGGTTCCTAACACTCCGACACAAGCATCTGAGCACGCTAAACTGGAGCTGACTGGCCATCAAAAGGTATAAACTGGCAGTGTTAATGCAATCAGTCTCATGGGATCACTGTTGCTGGAAGTTGGGCTGTAGCACATGTGTAATACCGTGTATCTTCTAGCAGCTTCCCAAACTGCTCTCTGTGCACACCCAAAAAAGCCAGACTGATTCTCCCCTAATCTAATGGGAAGAAATTTGTAGAGGTGCACAAGTTATCACACACAAATTAAAGGATGTACTCCCATAATTATTAGCACTGCTTGTAAGTCAGGAGTTAGTGTGGGCACAGCATCCAGGTGTAGGGTATTATTGCTAGTTCTGCTTTGGAAACCTACTCAAATATGCCTCTGTGCCATCTGGCATTTCTGATTCTAGAGAATCTTGGTATTTGTCTTCCTTGAACACTCAAAATCAAGTGTCCGTGTCTGCTTTTTTCTTTTGCACAGTTTGATTCATTTGGGAGTTTTTGTTCCTAGCATAACAGAGGTGTGGTTTTGCAGTCAGCTTCAGCAAATTTAAATCTGTGCTGCTGCTGAAAATGGTGGTACTACTCTCCTTTCCTCCCTCCTCCAGTTGCATCTTTCTCCTGCCTCCCTGGGGAGGATGAGGATGCTTATTCTGCACGGTCAGCTGTGTCAGGAGCCGCCTAAAAATTAGGGTGTTGCTCAGATCTCAGGTGAATCAATTTGGGTTTTTTGATCCAGCTGACTCTGTGGCAGCATGAGAACCGGTGATGAAACAAGAGAAGAATATTTACCTAGGTCTGAGGCAAGGACGGAGGAGAGGGTGGAGAGAGTGGGCCTGCCTCTTGGCACACACCGTACTTAGGTTAGCTTAAGCCAGTAATGAAACTGCGCCTAGGAGTCGTCTTGCTAAGCTCAGAGGTGAAACATGCTTCTGGTATTAAGGAAGACCAAACATTGGAAAATTCCAATGCTTTTTTCTTTCTTTCTTTTTTTTTTTTTAAGACTTACTTTCTTTGTAGTGTAATATCCTGAGGACTTGAAGCAGGGCCATTGTACAGCAAAAGTAAATAGGAGTGGATATGGAGTGGAAACAATGGTGAGAGCTAGACAGCTCACACAGACCCAGTCAGTAGTCACTGGTCACTAGTTTTCCCTAAAACATTGTAAGTGGTGAGAATGTTGCAAATGCTCTTAAATGCACCAAACATTATCAAAAAGATAGACACAGTTTCTAAGGTTTGATTGTGATGAAAACTCATAGAAATAGATTTGTTACTTCTTTTTTTTTTTAAAATCGATCCCAACCTTCCTCCTGCAATTCCTACCCACCCAGCAGGGCCTGTGAAACCTGTGGTACTGGAGACGAAGTGATTCCTCCGAGTTATATCAGTGTATGAGTTGGGAAGGGAGCAGGGGGACTGTGAGGGGAAGGGAGGGGGAAAGGGGGAAACAGATGGATCTTAGATTATGCTGCAGCTGAGATTGAAATAAAATTTCACCTTAAAATGGGGTGGCTGCTGCTTCTATGTAACTCTAGGGAATAATTCATCTGCCACTTGATAAATTGGCAGGATTTCTTTCCAGGTTCTCTCCTCTATTCTTCTTCGTGCTTTGTATGTGTATACATGTGTGTGAGGTATGCGTATGTAATTTTCAAGATGCCTGGCCCCTTTTTTCTCCTTGGCTAACTTCTGAAATAGAGCTGTCAGGATGATTCCAGCGTTTGAAGCCATATTCTTTCTGACAGAATATAACTCTTCTCCACAGTTTTCCTTTTTTATGGCCTGAAGTCAATGGGAATATTCAATGCAAACTAAGGTCAGGTTCTTGAATTTTAACACAATTTCCCGTGAGAACTAGAAGGATGAAAATTCCTTTAAGACAGGGAAAGAAAAGTGGAACAGTAATATATGGAGTAAAGACTTGTTATGTGGCTTTAAAAAAGCAGCTTGGAGAGGGTTCGAATCTGGGGAGGATGAGCTTCATTTAATCTGTCCAGGAATTTAACACCAGTCACTGCGTTACCAGTCAGTTGTACAAAAGGACTGAACTCCTGTAGCAACTGGCCGTGGTAGCAATCCTGAACTTCAGTAAGTCAGCTGCAAGAAGGTACATCAAATTAACTAGTTTCACAAACATGTTGAAATATAACATGTACATGTACACCTATGATATGGAAGGATTTTAAAATACGCCATAACAGTGGGCTGTACCGGAATACAACCACCAATTTCTTGTCAAGTCTTTTAAAATATAGCAAAAGTGTTAGTTATGAGATGGACAGATTTGGCTAGTTCCTTTATAGCTGATCAATGGTATTGTCTGATATCTCGTGAAGCAGAGGTTGTAAACACTTTTTTTTTAATCCTGAAAAGAAGTGGTGATGTTCATTTATTTTCTGCAAAGGAAGAGGTTTCATGCTTGTGCCCACCTCCACAGAGTGGAAATTCACAGGGACCTAGTTTTTATCTAGGCAAAGTTTCCTGTATAGCAAGTGGAAATTTTAGATCTCTCTGATAGCAGTTGGACTTTGAAAAATATAAATTCTCTTGTTCTACATGTTTCCAATGTCAGGAGTCTTAGTTTTTATATTAGTTAAACAGGATGAGAATGAAGATGTTGCTATTTACAAATTCTTTGAAGATGTAAGGTGCTGTATATATAGAAATCCTCACTTTTGTATGGCTTTGGATGTGCTAAAAATGCTTTGCATTTCATTGTTGGTACAACTTTAAGTTGATCAATGAAGAATCTGAATATTATATTTGGAGAAGGGTATTTTACTATATATGTTTCACTAAGAAAGACAAAATATGCTTTATTCATGTAATATTTTATGCTCTTTCACTTCCCCAAGTGTCAGCTGTCAAACTTTGTTGCCATCCTTAGTAACGGCTGCAAAGTGAGTAATTTTTCCATTTTTCTGCATTTGGAAGGGCTTACCTTCGAATAATAGTCCTATCTTATCAATGGTTTAAAAAACAGGTTTTAAATGGAAACATCGGCTAAGAATTCTATTTTAACTACGATGTAACATTGCAGCAAGTAATATAAACCCCACAGAGTAAAGCATGCTATAGGGAAAAAAAAAATAGAAGCAGTCTGGCAAGATGAACTACGAAAAATCCAGCTTTCTAAATGATGACCAGTCCAATTACATTTAAGCGTTTCATGGAAAATCTACTCTATAGGATGATATTTATGGTATTGAAAGTGCCCCTATAGATTTCGCCCCCCCTTAATTTTTTTCAGTCTTTCCATAACAATATCTGTTATTTCACATTCTGTTTTCAGTCTGCTTCTTGTTCCCTTCTTTTTGCTCTCTCTCCCTCTCCCCCTCCTCCACACCCTTTCTCTCTTTCTCATATCATCTCAGAGCTGTTAGAAAAAAATACTGCCTTTCTGTGCGCGATGTTCTTCAGCTTTAGCAATTTTCCATTTCACTTCTTTCTCGTTATAGTTTTTCCATTTAATATTTGGGGAGAAAAATCGTTCTATTTGAAGGTGAGCCAAATGCACCATCACAATGTTTTGGCCCAAGTTAGTATTTTCAAATATAAAGTTTACTTACAGTTTCCTGTGTTTTCCATTTGACTGTTATTAAAGAAGGAGGAGGAGGAGAAAAAGGTCTTACTTTTACCATCAGCAGCAGGTGTATTTTTTACAACTGTCACTGTTACTTGTCCCTGGTGTAGTTTGCAGCAGCTTGGAAGCTCTGCAGGCTTGCTTACACAACCCAGGTCTCATGACAGCACAACTCATTTGTGGGAAGATACTGGTCTGCAACTAAAATGGTGTAATGGGTATGTTTGGGAGGGAGGATGCAATCCAGACGAGTTATGAGGGGGGAAGTAAATTGAATTAAGTACTGCAAAAAATCGTTAGGACGGTTTGGTGTTGTGTGGGCAGGTGTGGTTATCCGAGCTGGTTAGGAGGTAGAATGCAAGTGATTTTAAGCAGAGTCCAGGGTTTTTGCAATCAGAGAAGCTTTCGTCAACAGAGCACCTGCTACTAGTAGAGACTATATCTTCAGAGTAAACGAAAACTGAAGGAAATAGTAAGGATTTTTAATTTTACTACTGATTTGTGTATATTAGTATAGAAAACATCTTTTTGTATTTAATCCATGACTGTTTTGTCCTAGCTAATACTTCCTTACAGTTTATATAGAGGCTATGTAGAAGTGGACAAAAATGATGGTACCACTCTTACAATACACAGAGCTGGAAAGCACTAAGATACCACAGCATTTAGCCACCATGGTGATAGATGCCTTAGAGATAAACACAAGAGAGACAAACAGAATGAGTCAATGCATTGAACAATTTGCATAAAAATTTTCATAAAATAACTTGCAGTGTTTGAGAAAGAAAACAAATATTTGGTGTTTAGGTTGCTATGGTGTTGTGGTAGTGAAAAAAAACCAAAACTATGAACAAATAGTCTAAGTTACATCATGAGTTTACTAACCAGACAGTGTCTTCTAAGTAACAAAGTGAATATGAAAAAATGCTTTGATTATGTAGAGGTTAGATGTGATACCAGCTAGTGTAATGACAGCCTTTCCTGTGCTCTTAGCTTATAAATCAGATTTTAACCACTGGTTTCAAGAAGACTAGAAGAGGATTGGGCAGCAAGTGCTGTGAATTCCTGTATTTACTCCCATGAATAAGCCTTACTTTTGTCTTGCTACTTTGGACTTGGTGGCAGAAAATGCAAGTTGCATCAGCCTCTGAGAGCATTTTCTGCTTTTCCTTTCAGTCGAGATGAACATTTACCCTGTTTTGCTGTGCTTCTGTTTGAGTCAGAAGCATTTTTTGATAGATTCTTCAACCCAGCGGTGATGGATGCTTTCCCTTGCATACTCTCCTACCGTAACATCTGGTTTCAGCAGACCGCTTAAATGCATGCCTAAGTGCATCCTTAAATATTTTGTTGGGCATATGGCTAAAGGAGTACGGTAGCCACATTAAAGAGCAGGATGTTCTTACGTGCTTTTTTCAACAGGGACTTAAATGGGAATAAAAAGAGAATAATGTGCCTTGCTTTAATTGGGTGAATTAATTAGCCAAGTATATGTTTAATTTACTGACATTATCTTTTGTAGTTATGTAACTTTAAAGATTACAGAAAAATACTTCATCCAACTTTTGTTCAATATATATGGTTTAATAAGTACAATTTCCCTCAGTATAATTTAGCTGCAAAAGTACTGATTAAAAATAAGTATTTGCTTGCATTCAACCGTATTTTGCTAGTAAACGAGCTTGCAATACTGAAAAAAGGTTTTAAGGGCGATAAAGAAAAAATAAAATTGACAACTTCATGCTAAGTTTTTGAAGGTGCAGCAAGGTCTAAGAATATTGTACCTTTGCTAGCGAGTAATTATTTTTGAATTGGTACTCCTGACAGAGGAGGCAATAACCTATTTTCTGTTAGGCATGAATGAATGAGCAAATTTAATAATAAAGTACCCCAAACAGAATAAACATGCCATTTTGCAGTTTATAAAACATATGACTCTGATAATGCAGCTCAAGGAAGGCATGCTCTTTTCTAATGGGTGAATAGCTTGAAAAGTGGAGTTCTGCATCACATTATGGCAAGACTAGTTACTTTATCTAATCTGTAGTCCATTTACTGAGGGCAAGAATAAGAAATTTAAGGATAATTTAACATATGAAAATGCCTGGCACTCTTCTAAGCTTCCATGTGGAGGCATGGGGAAAACCCTAAGCAGAAATGATAGTAAAATTAGAGATCAGAATTACAAGAGAGTTACTCAAATTAGGGCTCAATGAAATAGACACCTGGTAATTTTTTCTTTCTCCACTTAACTTTTACTGAAAACTTTCTCAAGGATGGTATATTTTGCCAATATTTTTCCTTGCAGATAACTTTAAATAAAAGAAAACTATCCCCCAAATGCATACTTATGCAGTCATTTGAAATGCAGTAAGTGTGTTTTCATTATGACTGAGCAATTTCAACTGTGAGCAACTATATAGCAAAAAGTAGAAAACAATAAATACATCTTTGGAGGTAAATTAAATTGCAGTATCCAAAGAACTGGGATCTGCCTTATATAATTTAGACATGACAAAACTGAAATAAAAATAAAAGTTCAAACTAGATTCTCCACTGCTTTCAAATGCTGTCGTAAAAGTGAAATTGAAATGGAGTATAGGGACTGACACAGCTTACAAGGATTTTCTCTTCATTTTCGGCATGTACACATCAATGTGTACTTCGTGTAAAGACTTTGTCTAGAATTTGAAAAGCCTTTATAAACGAAATTCAACAAAAACAATGGTCTCTCTAAGCAGTGATTATCTTATCCAGGACAATCATTTGCACAGTGTATATCACTGTATGTGTGCACATCCGTGTCTGTGGAGACAATTTAGGGAAGAGGTGGGGAAAAGACAATCCTGACAATATTATTTGTAACGTATCTCTACCCATTCATTCTCTGAATGATGTTGCACCATCTAAAACACTAATTGGATTGCACAATTGCATGACTCTCCAGAGTATTGCATCTCAGCAATAAAATCCCCACAGAGTCATTTATCAAGTCAAAGGGTAAGTGATATTTTTTTGGGGTATTCATCTGAATAGATGAAAAACAAACACTGCAGTTTGGGAATTTATAGATATATAGACATGACCTGTGAATGAGTGATCTGCAAGGTTACGTACCAAATGTGCTTCAAATGGCAACGTAAAAGGTGCTTCAGTATATAAATATTAGATGTCTCTTTTGAAGTTTGAGATACTCATGGTTCTAGCCTGGCCTCGAACACCTCTGAATGCTTCTATATCACAGCGGAAGTCAGAAAAAAGTGGAGTGAGTCCACCGAAGAATAAGGAAGTGGATTTTTCAGTTAAGAGGGTATTACTGTTTTATTAGCCCATAGCAACCTGTGCTGCAGGCAAGCCAGTCTGTCTTTGCTAATGCTGTAGTATGCTCATGTTCAGCAGTCTTCTTGGCTGAAGTCCAATAAAGATATCTTTGGGGGATCGTCATTTTTCTAAATGGTATGATTTTTCTAGTGAGGGTTTTTTTCTTGAGTCTTCAAAAATCAACACTTTTGATTGACTTTAAAAATATGAATAGTGAAGTCTAGTGGGACAGGTCTTTAATTTCCAAAACCATGTCAGGCTGGACTCTACAGACAGACTTTTATGCTTAGTACTGTAAGCAGGTATCTTGCCTAATTTCAAAATACCCCAAATCCGCTGCAGGATAAGGCCAGGAGCACTTGCATCCTGAGTTATCAATGTCTCCATTTCTGCTGGTAATGTCAAAAACTCCCATGTCTCTGTACTGCAATCTTAACCAGGCATTAGCCATATAGACCAGTATGGTCTCTTATGTCATAACCAAGCACTAATGGAAATCACAAAGTAAGTATTATTTTCCTTAGCTAACCTATAGAACCTAGTCTGGTAGCTGTTACTGGTCTGTCAAGCACATGTATGTAGAATTTGCCCTCCAGCACTCCAACTTCAGAAGTTTCCCAGCGTCCAGTTTCCTGAGTATCCAGGGATAAGGGGCTGCTAACTAGGGGCTTCTTCTACAGAAAGGAAGGCTGAGTTGCCTTTTGGGCTCCATTAAGTGTTTAATTTTTCCAGATTTATTGTTTGTTTAGTGAAATGATGAATCCTGGGTCTTTCCTGCTGCAGGCTGTAAGCCACTTTGCTAGCATCTTGCTTTCTCTGTCTCTCCTAAAGGGAATTTTGGCAGGGAAGAACCAGAAAAGTACTTCTGCATCTGGCTATCTCTGGGAGGAAAAAGTGTATGAAGAAAGACTCATTCCCCTTTGGTTCATGCAAAAAGTCCTTAGAAGAAGACTGTATGTTGTCACTCTTGAGCAGCAGGAGCTATCTCCCCCTATGAATGCTATCATGGCACAACTGTGTAGATTAAAAGACTGAATAGTCCTTTGCCTTTGATATTTACAATTTCTTCTAAGTGCACTGACTTTCCGTGTGCCATTCCTTGCTCTCCCCAGGACTTGTCAAGACATTTTGATTTCTAAGTTAGATGCCAGAAATTCTATTTAAGTGGTAGGCTCGCCCCACCCCTCCTCCTCCCCCCCAAAAAAAGAAATTTTGTTGTATTAATTAAAAAAGTAATTATACAGTACATTACTAGAGTGGGGAAGGACTGAAATTGCTCCTTATGCTTATTTTTTCAGTATGTGGGTGGTCTTTGGTAACTCAAAATGATTCAAATGTTATGTTACCAAGAACTCGGTAATGTAGAATACTGAGGGCAGAGGTACATCTTAAACCCTTACTTCTTCAGAATTCAAAAACCTTCCTTACATTCATTTGGGATTCTCTGTCTTTCTGGAATTGCCTCTAATCTGTCTTAAAAAAAAATAGATCACAAGAGAAAGGTTGGGAGTTGGAGCAAAAAAGATTGGGCAGAATGAGGGGAAAAGGCATTCCATTTTTGTGAAAATAGATCCTTTAGAACCTATTTTTAGTCTACAAGGTCTGATGCATCCAACCTAATTTCATGTACCTAGGTGAGGGGCAAAGAAGGAGTCAGTTACTTTAAATTCTTTGAATTGGATATGCAAAGTGACAGGCAACTCCAAATTGCTCACACCACCAAGGGTTTTCTCGACCCTTCCCCACTGATTATGAGGGTAGCCAGAACAAATTAGATCGTCACTTAGGAACCAGATATTCTAATGAGATTAAAACTCTGGCCTTAAAAAATCATGTTTCCTAAGAGATTTTAATGCTGAAGGATGGAGAAAAAAATACCTACTGGGATTTCCAAAATATGTTTGACTTCCACTGATTTTAATGGGACTGTGTGAATACTTTGAAATTTAATGAGGTTCCTGAATACCTTTGGAAACTAGGTCTGCAGACCTGAGTTTCACTGAAAAAATTTGAATTTAATATATTAAAACCTAAGCCATACAAGAAAATCAAAATTTGATGCTTTAGACAGTTCAGTATCTTTCCAAACCTTAAGCTTTGCCCACTCACTTCTTAGGGCGATTGGATCTTTAGTTTAATTAGGATGCTTTGGATACACCATAGGGTTTTATACAGAATAAAATTACTTATGAAAATAAACAAATTCATCAATGCTAGAACTGCAGGTGAGGATTACCTACAGGAACAGAGATTCAAATTCGGCTAAGAAATTCCTCAATACCTGATTACTGGAAGTGGGAAAGGTAACAAAAGTAACAATTTCTGCCCAGCTGTTTATATTCTTAGTCTATATTCTTTCTTCAAACACAGGGCATTGGACCTGGATTTTTGTTTAATAAAGTATGTCTGCTCTTATGTTACTGCCATTTCTAAATGGGATGTCTCATTCCTCCTAATATGGAGCTCCACATTTCCACTTTATTGTGCAGGCAAAGTGATCCTTCCCCTGCTCAGAGCTCCACTGGCATCAAGAGGGTGTAGTGCCAAGGTGTTGAGGCTCCCACATAAAGTAATTTGCAGGATTCAGCCTGAACTTGCATGTATTTGTTGCTTTTGCAGCTGAAATACGCTATTTATCCTGAAATAACAGCCTCAGTAATCTTTAAGTAGGGTATCTGAGGTTCAACAAGGGCAAGTGCAGGGTCCTGCACCTGGGGAGGAACAACCTCATGCACCAGTACAGGCTTGGGGTGGACCTGCTGGAGAGCAGCTCTGTGGAGAGGAACCTGGGTGTCCTGGTGGACGACAGGTTAACCAT
>Ga0065711_1006548_pt1 | contig 17024 bp, 18 predicted proteins | sample Hoacrofraction12_FD_59098 | JGI IMG/M metagenome (GOLD analysis project Ga0065711, IMG submission 59098) | Hoatzin crop microbial communities from Cojedes, Venezuela - Epithelial fraction 12 v2 (version 2) | ecosystem: Host-associated > Birds > Digestive system > Esophagus > Crop | place... | reverse complement strand
GGGCACACTGCTGGCTCACGGTTAACCTGTCATCCACCAGGACACCCAGGTCCCTCTCCACAGAGCTGCTCTCCAGCAGGTCTGCCCCAAGCCTGTACTGGTGCATGGGATTGTTCCTCCCCAGGTGCAGGACCCTGCATTTGCCTTTGTTGAACCTCATCATGTTCCTCTCTGCCATTGTACTCCTGACGTTGACAAAAATGCAGAGAGCTGTTGCTGGGAACACGCTTCTAACGTGTTCAGACTTCCCATTAATAACAGCAACAGTTGTATGCATGCAGAAAATCAGGGTGTTAACCCTTTTATAGTGTTTGACAGGGACTGTGCATGGGGATGGGTTTCTCTGAACTCAGCTGCAGCAACATGCCATGGAAAGGGTGCCAGATGATAATAGCACTTTGCAAAGACGTTTGAAGAGTGGCTACAAGAGGGACATGGAAGAGTTCAAAATGGTATTTCTTCTGGTTTACTAACAAAATGACTGCTACAGCCCTAAAATGAACGTTTGTTTTGGGATTCGTTGAGACTTCCAAAGGGACTGAAGGGTTAGCTCCTGTGAAGGCTGCACACTTCCAGGAGTTTTGCCCTCAGAGCCAAAACCTTTCAGATGTATTTTGGTTTTCACCACTTTGCTATGTCTTGTATGTGCATTTCTCTCTGCGTGAGCAGTGGTACTGGTACTCAGTGGGGCGATGTAAATAACTGATTTTTGTTTACTTTTTAAGTTTTTCCTCTCTATGGCAGATAAACATGCTCAGAATTTATCTGAAAATAGAAAAAAGAAAGAAGAGTTGCATTGACTGAAATATTTGGGTAAAAAAACCCTCTCTTTTTCTAGTTTTCTTGGATTTTGGGGGGGTTTATATGTGGGGAAATTTTGAGACTACACGGTATTTTAGTTCAGAATGTCAAAACATTTCCCTCTGAAAGCCTGCAATGGGCTGCTTCAATTACCGTAAAGGGAGGAGAAAAAAAAGGTTCCGCTGAATCCAGCTTACCGAGTTTGGCATTTGTATCTGTTGATCTAAACCAGAATGCTTTAGCTAATAAACCAGTTGTCTAAATAATTTAATTCAGCCTTTTCTTCATCAGTTTCCTGTCACTTCCACTTTCTCATCCTCATCAGTAGCAGTGCCGTGGATTATTTTTTTCCTAGGCAAACACTTCAACCCATGTCTCAGTTTTATTTCGGAAGAAAGGGGGAAAGTCTGTGCTCAAGTACATAATAGAGTCTTTTCGATTAAGATGAAGAGCAAAATCTGGTCTGCAGACATCTAATGAGTCACGCTGAGAATGAGAAAGAGAGCAAAGTTCTGCTGAATTAAACAGCAAAAGGCCAGTTTTTGTCTCACAACTGAACGCACAGATGGGTCTGAGGATGGATCAGTCCTCCTGCATGTTAGGGCTGAGCCCCACTGCATTACACGTGCTGCTGTTTTACCCATAGGGAAGGGATATTCCAGCTTTTTTGAAAGTGCAGAGGGCAATATAATAATCTCTCAGAAATGTTAACACCCATTTTTTTCTGCAAGCACGGATATAAAGTTCATTGTCCAAATCACATTATGCGTGGAGTAACTACATTTCTTCTCTAATTTTACATAAAATTCTAATGAACTTCTCTTTCATTGTTATTTTATTTTTTAGTGCTGTCATGGGCTGTGTTGTTCTGCATGGGTTAAAGGTTACCTTGTACATTAACAGGTCCATGAGATTATGCCTGAAATTGTCTTTGAAACAGCAAAATATTTTTTTTCTAATTAACATATAGTAGCAAGATGATGTTCCCCTCTGCTTCTGTCTCAATAGATGAGGAAGGACTGTGGCTGAGTGAGTGTGCCTCTGTATATGAAAAAGAAAAGATGCTTTAATGTTTGCCTACATTGACCAGCTCGCTTGCGATGAACGATGCAAGCGTTTGCCAGTAACTTGCATATGGTCAGAGAACTCAAAATCTGGTCCATGTGAACCCCATGGAGAGGGGTTCAGTATAGTTTTCTTATTTAAACATATAGATAAAGACTACCAATAAAAGGCAAAGGGTGCACTGCGCTTTCTCATTTCTGTTTAGGACATCTCATTTTTACTGAAGAATTGAAGCTCTCCAGAAGAACAGGGTGCATCGGTTGGTACTTTTGTTCTGAACTGCTCCAGCACTTGCACTGCTGTCCATCTGCAAAACAGTCTGTTTTCCCACAGAGAGATGCCAGCTATCTCATTGCTCCGTCGCTGTTTCCCATTGCACCCACTTTGTTTCTGTTTCGGTAATTTCTGCTATGCTGTCACCCCAGATCTCACTTCATCTCTCTGGGGCTTCTGGTTTGTGAAAGCTATGAATGCAGATCTCTATGATGCTGCAAGTGCTCTACAAGAATGTTGTGTTTATTTAGTGCAGGTGCAATTTTTCTTCTGTATCCTTGAGATGGTCTGAAATTTTAATCTGGACCAGCAAAGGAAAAGATTAAGAGAAAGGAAATGGTGGGAAAAAGAAAGGCATTTTCCACACTAGAGCTTCTTCAGCCTTTTGCTGGAACAAGCGTGGCTGACTCTGAAACAAGATTGGGAGTCCAGCGTCACATCGTTTTCCTGCAGAGTTCTCATGCATGTGCTCTGCTGTCCTCCTACAATCCTTCTTATGTATGGACTTGCAAATGCCAAGGATCTGGGCAGAGACTGATTGACTTTGTTGAGTGCCAGTGGCCAGACCAGAGAGGAGAGGAGAGCACTCTCTTCTCCCACCCCACTCTTCATCTCCATTGGAGTGTCACCATTATTCAGGCACTGTGTCTCGTCTCTGTTGTCGTTCCTATTAGATTAATGATTCATCCCAACCCTGGAAGCCCTCTGGTAAGGTGGTAATAAGGATAATCTCATGAATTATACATATTATCTGCTGGGATCACACATTCTTCTTCATTTTTATTACTAACCTTTTCTCCAGCATGTTTTGGGGGTCTTTTTGGTAATCAAGTTTACATTTCAGGATTTTGTTTATAGAATCCATAATTTAAAAGGAGTGAAAAAAATACCCAGTTACTTGTATGTTTTTAACTGGAAAAATGTGGTAAGGTAAGGTTTTTGAATGTTTCTGTCTTTCATTCATATGGTTGATTTTTCTGATGCCACTTCCTTGCATCACATGGACTTAATCAGAAAAAAAAATCATCTCCATTTTGCCATTAATAGCCTAGATCTTTTAGAAGATATTTTCTAAGGCAATTAGTGCTGAGTGCATTAATAAGACCAGAAGAGAGACTGATGAAGAGCTAGTTTAAAAATAAAAACAGTATTTTGTAATTTATGTCACCAATAAATCTTTAAATAATGACGTTTCAAAAATATTTGGATTCTTCATCTTTTTCGTTGGCGGTTTTCATGTTGCATGTCCTACAGCTTGGGCAGTGAGTAGATCAATCCTTTCCACTCAATTCCTTTGCATTTGCACATCCTGCTGGTGCTCGTATCTGTGTTTGCAGACTGTCCTGGGAATATAGCAATGCAAACAAAAACGTGCGTTCAGCCAGGTTTTATTTATGTACTCAAGCCACATCATCATTAAAAAACCAAACAATGCAAAACTGCCAAACATCTTAAATTGCCCATTTTTTTAAATGACTTGGGTATCTTTTTAAAAATGCAAGCAGGCACTGCCTTGATGCTCGCTTCTGCTACTGCTTTGGAGCACGGAGAAGGGAACTTAATTAGACTTTCCATCTTGGAAAGCAGGAAGCAATGGGATTTGATAGGGAAATTTTGCAAATGAATTGGTATTTTCCAGTGCATTGATTTATTTCAATCAAAAAATGAATTGTCTTTTTAACTCTCTCCTAATCCACTACCAGCAAAAAAAGAAAAAGGATCAAAGTGCTTTGTTTTATTTAAAAGCTACTTAACTACATCGTGGTAATATGTCAGAATTATGCAAAACCTTTTAAAGTTTGCCTCCCCTTTGCTTAAAAATGGAGAAAAGCTCTTAATTGTGAAACTGTCCGACCAAAGCCAAAAGTCTACACTCTGTCAGAATTAGCAGCTTCTTAATCCATTGTGCAGTTCCGCTCTGCACTGACTCTTCATAAAATTATGCTTAAAATTTAAAGTCTGTTTTGCGCTTCACCATTACAGAAAATCAACATTCTCCCTAATTCTCCTGTCTGCACAAGAGCATCTCTGCAAACAGGGATGTCTGTGGTGAGAGTCTCCCTTGTCCTCTGAGTTACTTTATTAAATTTATAAAGGTTTGAGCAGCTGAAACAGGACTGAGAATCCCACCAATTCATTTCCCATGGGCTGCCAAGTTTGCCTGACCTTCGAATCGCTCTAGGCCATCATGTTACCACCATGAAGTGATGGGCTTCTTATTCTGGTAACGGTCTTGTGACTCTTTGACATTTCCTTCTACTAAATCAACAAGAGCTGCTGTTTTTCTTGTTTGTAGAAATTAGAAGGCAGTGTGGCTTTTTTGTTGTTGTTTAGTTGGTTGGCTTTTATTTTTATTATTTTCACTGCTACACGGAACAGATTTTTCTAGCAGCACTATGGTGTAATGCAGATGTAGAGAATATCAGGTTTGGTACTGCAAACCACTGTTCGCTTTCTAGCATCTTTAACAAGCTTGAAAAGAATGAAAACCACAAACAGTAGTGTGCTGCTGGGAAAGACCTGATGTCAAAAGAAGCATGGCCAGCAGGTCGAGGGAGGGGATTTTGCCCCTCTACTCTGCTCTAGTGAGACCTCACCAGGAGTCCTGCATCTGGTTCTGGGGCCCCCAACATAAGAAGGACATGGACCTGTTACTGTGGGGCCAGAACAGGATCATGAAGATGATCCGAGGGCTGGAACACCTCTCCTATGAGGAAAGGCTGAGAGAGTTGGGCTGTTCAGCCTGGAGAAGAGAAGACTCCAGGGAGTCCTTATAGCAGCCTTCCAGCACCTGAAGGGTGCCTACAAGAAAGCTGGAGGAAAGGCCTGTAGTGATAGGACAAGGGGTAATGGCTTCAAGCTGAAAGATGGTAGATGTAGATTAGATATAAGAAAGGAATTCTTTACTATGAGGGTTGTGAAACTCTTGAACAGGCTGCCCAGAGGAGTTGTGGATCCCCCTGCCTGGGAGTGTTCAAGGTCAGGTTGGACAGGGCTTTGAACAACGTAGTCTAGTGGAAGATGTCCCTGCTCATGGCAGGGGGGTTGGAACCAGATGATCTTTAAGGTCCCTTCCAACCCAAAACATTGTATGATTCTATGATTCTATGATATATTTCTAGTGTCCTTGAAAAGCAGGGAACATGTTAATAATAAGTTAAAATAAACTGTTAGGGTAATAATGTAATAAAGTTACTCTGTTGGTTGGGACTTTTCTGTTGAGTTTTGCTGGGTATTTCCACCCTCACTTTGAGCTGGATGTATCCTCTATCTGGCATCTCTGCTTCGTCTCACCCCTTTTCTTTTACTGTGTGGTGTATGCCATCTTCTGGGTGACCCTTCATGCCAGCAACTTTTTCTAATTCTGTTTCTGATGCTGTCTGGGGTGTCTCTGCTCCTTGTCAAGATCACAGAATCACAGAATCACAGAATCACAGAATCACAGAATCACAGAATGGTAGGGCTTGGAAGGGACCTCTGGGAGTCATCTAATCCAACCCTCCTGCCGAAGCAGGGTCACCTACAGCAGGCTGCACAGGACCGTGTCCAGGCGGGTCTTGAATATTTCCAGAGAAGGAGACTCCAGAACCTCCCTGGGCAGCCTGTTAAGGATCATGCAAGCAATCTCTCCAGACTTTTGATCATAGCTTCACCGTTCAGTCACGAAGTGTGCTTTCAGAGCTGGAGCAAATTTGGGCAGGGCTGCTATTTTTCACATCTGGCTGCATGGAATGATGTGGTGCTCACCAAGGAGAACACCTCTCCAGTTGGCCAAGGGTCAGTGCCTGGTGCGGTCAGAATGAGTGTGTGCATCTCAGGATTGGCTCTAGAGATAACTTCTTCTCTTGGTGGGCTACTTGGGTATCTCTCTTACTTGCCTTAACATTGTGTGGGTGGGTTTGGAGGGCTGTTTTTTTTTTTATTACTGCTAGGAGATTGGTGGAGATGTAGCCTCTGGGATGTGGATCCAAACTGGTTCGGCAAAGCTGAACAATGCGTTGTTGGCGCAGCTACAAATCTCCTTGGCCAGGCTCCCTATACATGACCTGATATGCTGATAGTGTCTGCAGTCATGCTTTCCTTGACACACTGGGCGAGCTGCAGGGCTGAGGAGATACCAGCACCAGCTGAGCACCTAGAGTGTCTCTCTGCTTTCTTCTTCAGCAGTTGCTTATTAGCCTATATGCTAAAGAAGGAAACAAAAGAGAATAAAAACATCTTAATTAGAAATAATGCGAAGCAAATCTGATTGAATCTTGATTGCATGCTAAAAAGATAGCTGATGTTTCCTTTTCTCTGTGAACTGCTGCTTGGGAATGTGCAGATTTGCATGTTGGTGTCTGAGGACTTGGTGCTGTGTTTGGAGTTGCAGGGGAAAGCTTCCCCATGGTAGGGGCAAGGAAGATAGGAATATGGCAGAGCACCCCAGGATATAATGTTCCATCCAAGTGGCACAGAATGCATGCATCCCCTTTCCTCATCTAGATACTGGAGGAGACAGTGTCTTATTTCTGTGTCTTCTTTAATTTCTGAGGTTGGCTGTCACTGCAAGTTAGTGCTCACTCTTTAACTTCCCTTAATTTCTGTAAAGGATGCTTCTCCATACCTGGGCTGTCGCTTGTGATGCCTCCTGTGCCACCAGCACACAGACACTAGCCAAACTGCAAAGTTTTGGTCCCACTGCCCTATATCGCACCTAAATGGGAAGCTTTTGGCTGAATAGCCTCTCTCTTTGTCTTCTTAGTGCTTCCTAGGCATGGACTCTCTATTTATTTTTCCTTTCAGAGATGTGTATTGTCTGTCTATCTATCTATCTATCTATCTATCTATCTATCTATCTATCTATCTATCTATCTATCTATCTGTCTGTCTGTCTGTCTATCTATACATAGCTTTTTTGTCGTCCTAGGATCTTCCAAGAAAGAGTCACGCTGAGCTCCAGTTAAAACTCACTAGCTGTACCAGGAATACTTGTGCTGGGGACACCGTGCATTACAGTTACTTTTCTGGGGACATGTTAAGTAAAGCACAAATCTCAGAGGCTTTACAAAGGTTAATGTATTGAAACTCTGCTTCAGAAAGCACAAGAAAAAAATGCATGCCTGGGTGGGACCCTTACGAACCTGAAATGATTATCCGTGCCTGCTTCAGCTCCTTGGGCTTCTACACTCATTGAATTTGGGCTCTGCACTCAACTTGGCTTAGAAGTTATAAAGTGTCTGTCTCCTCTGGTCAACTTGATATAGCTGCAGTAGATTTTTCAAAGAAAAAAATCAGTTCTATTAAAGTAGATGTGGGGTTTGTTCTCTCTTTTTCTCTGTATTTTTTTCTGCGCGTGTATCTGGAGGGGAAGTAAGGTGGAAATAAGATACTTCTTCAGGGCAAGGCTGTGGGTTGAAAGACCTCCTGGCTTCTCTGTTCTCCCTTGGGCAGAGAAGGAAGAGGCATGTACTTCACTACCTAAATGCATCTCCCTTTCAGATGGTTGGGATGAAATAAGTTCTTCCAGCTGAGACGCCTTAAGGTAATGCTTCATTTCTAAAACTATGAAAATTTTATTTTGTATGTTTGGGCAAATTTGGCCAACCCAGGAAGGTGATTTCAAAAAAATGAGCAGGAGTTTATGAATCTTAATGCAAACAGAGACCTGGAGTTAACCCATGGGTAACTGAGTTCTTGAATACACTGACCCCACTGTGCAAGAGTGGGGGTTGGAAGATGATTGATGCCGACACCAACTTCATCCCATTAGTGAAATCTGTAGTCCCCTTGGTGCCCCCTCTTTGTGCTGTGGCCACCCCAAGGAGATCCAGGTTCTTTCGCAAGTCACTGAGCAAACCTACAGCCAAGAGCTTCAGAGCATTGCCACGTGAAACAGCATCACGTTTTCCGATGCTGATGAATAGCATATTTCCTGATGAGTGTGATTTTTGCTTACATTTCTCTTTATCACTTATTTCACTCAAACTTCAACAGGAGAAAATGAAAACCTCCTCAGCTTGAATGCCAGGAGCAACTCTGCAACATTAGACACGATGCTGCTTTTTTCATTCCCTTCCATTTCCCTTTCTATTTTAAGCTCTTTTCTCTGAGGGAAGGAGCCTTGTCCAAACACGGTCTTGGCCAATCCTTTCTGTGCTGGTATTTCTTGAAGCTTCTTTGACCAGTTTCAACAGAAGGGCAGAGGTTTTGAGGATTAATGAGGTTCCTGTGGTTTACATGAAATAGAAAGGCGGCTGAAGACCAAAACGGTGTTCTCACCAAGGAAGAGACCCAGGGCTGGTATGAAGCATGGGAGCAGACACCAGAGAGTCCACAGGGAGGAGCACCGTGGAAAATTGTGGAGTACTTGTGTCCAGAGGACTGTCTGGAGTGGGTGTAGGTGTTTGTACATCTACCAGTTCTTGCTTGTCTGTTTTCTGTATCATTTTCTTTTTCCCATGACAAGCTGCTTATTTGTCTTTACTCTTTCTTTTTGCCTCTTTGCCTCCTTCTTTTTCTTCCAGTTCTTCATTTTTACATCAATTGCTGTGAAAAAGCTAAAATAAAGACATAAATGTAGTATTTTGCTCCAGAACAAATCTCTTACTCTTGGGCTAGCAGTTAGAAATCAATCTTTTTCTCTCCCTGGAGTTCATTTCACAGTGCCAGAGGCGCATGGCTCTCATTGTGGATCATAGTCTTCAGTAAAGAGTTACTCTCTTGGATAACATAGGTCAACGCTATGAAAAGTCTTCAATGGTGGGAACTGAAGCCTTGCAATGTCTCCCCTGGTCCAGGGGAAGGAACAAGGTGCTGGACTGGTGAGACTTATCCACTCAGCTGGGTGGTGAAGGGGTTAAGCCACAAGGCTGAGTGCAGTTGTGTTAGGTCCTTATTGGTAGAGGTAAACTAAGGATTTGGAGTGGATGGTTTGAAATCACAATAAGCAGGGTGCTCCCTACCTGCACTTTACTCCTTGCAGGAGTTTCATGGTACAAAAGAGGAGTTTGGATACCAAGTAACTTTCTGTTTGAAGTTCCTGCAGCAAAGAATGATGTTATAACTTCAGTTAAAGCTTTCAAAGGAGCAAAGATGCAGATGCAGGAAATCTGTGACTATCTTTTACAGAGCACAGACTTCGCTCTCAGTTGTGCAATGGGGATAAATGCATCACAGTTCTGCGGTGTTGAGCTGCTTTACTACCGCCACATGAAGTATTGTAAGTAGAAAGATTGAATGCTTGTCCTGTTTTTTCTCTTCTCTCTTTTTATTGGAGTTACTGTGACTATTGCCTCGTCTTTTCTGCAACTTTTGAGTTATTTTGGGTTTGCTACAAAATTGAGTTCAGGGAGGTAATTGACTGCACCTGGCTGCATAAAAGCCATTAGGAGCTTCAAATTAGTGTGAAATAATTAATAGGCAAGGAAGATTAACGTGGGAAACACGGACAGTTTTCATTAACATTAAGCAAAAGGATGTTCCTGTAGATACTTTTACCAGACGTGTTGTCCTGAACCTCTAGCCATTCCGTTTGGACTTAATTATATCCAGATCACTAGAGTCAAGACCCTGTAAGCCTTCTCAGACTTTTCATTTGGCTTATCTTGAAGAGGAACAAAAAGATGTTTCTGCTTGCCAGCTCACTCAGATTTCTCCTTCCCCTGCCACCACTGCTGTCGGTGGTGGTTGGAGCTAATGACTCTCACAGCACCTGAGAGCCCCGGGAATACCCATGTACATCAGCAGCATTTTATCCCTCCTGAGAAGGATGGGAGGAAGCAGACCACGAGCTCCTACGTTATATTTTGCTCCAAGCACTGACACTGCATCCCTCCACTGGCCATTCCTCATCCCAGGTGTCTCCTGTAGACAGAGGTGTGATGAATTAGAGATGCTAATTGCACTGAAATGTGGAAAGCAATGCACTCTGAGTCTGAGTAACGGTTGCAAAGATCATGTGTAAGGCTTGTATTGATTCTTAAGGTTCTCAACCCCTCTCTACAACTACCTGAAAGGAGGTTGTGGTGAGGTGGGTGTCATTCTCTTTTCCCAAGTAGCAAGTGATAGGACGAGAGGAAATGGCCTCAAGTTGTGCCAGGGGAGGCTTAGATTGGATATTAAGAAAAATTTCTTCACCAAAAGGGTTATCAAGCATTGGAATAGGCTGTCCAGGGAAGTGGTGGAGTCACCGTCCCTGGAGGTATTTAAAAGACTTGTAGATGTGTTGCTTAGGGACATGGTTTAATGCTGGACTTGGCAATGTTAGGTTCACAGTTCTGTTAGGTTTACGGTTTATGTTCTTAAAGGTCTTTTACAACCCGAATGATTCTACGGTTCTATGATCAGCATTGGTCCAAAGTGCTAGGGGTAGCACAGAGGTCAAGATCCCACCTACACATAGTGGATAGGTGTGAGATGGTGTTGCATGTTTAAACCTACTGCGGTCTCTGATTTTGGCCTAGAGAAAACAATTTCTGAATAAACTATCCTCAGAAGAGCTTCTGAGTTTGTCTTGGCAATACAGAGACGGGCAGTCAACTAACAATAAAAAATGGCTTGTTCCCTCAGTCTCTTTGATTTACTAGTGGACATATTCCATTCAAGTTTTATTTTGAGGCAGTTTGCTGGGATGACAAGATGGGAAGGGTTAAGAGCCAGGACAAAGCAGCAAAGCTTGGTCGTGATGATGTCCCCTCCTGCTCCTCCCTCTCTGTCCCTTCTCGTGCACTGTCAGCATCATCACACAGGGAATGTTTTGTACTGCGCACATGCAGTTACCTCATGATGAGACACCATTTTCAGCGGTGACGGTTAGAACTATTTTTCTTTTGAAGGAAAGGGATTTTTGGTGCAATAAATAAAGAAAGCACGTGAACGACAAAAACAACAACAAAAAACAAAACCCAAAGAAGGAAAGGGATTTTTGATGCAATAAATAAAAAAAGCACGTGAACAACAACAACAACAACAAAAAACAAAACCCAAAGAAAAGCCAATATATGCATTTCCAGGACTGCAGCAAGATGGATTACAAGGCAGTTGCTCTATCTCAATGTATTCGATTTATGTGGCAAGGTTTTAATAGCAGGAGGGCTGCAAGGGTAGTTTGTGTGAGAAGATGCCACAAGCTGCCTCCATGCAACTAAGAGAAAGGAGTGAGAACATGTGAGAGAAACAACTCTGCAGACACCAAGCTCAGTGAAGAAGGAGGGGGAGGAGCTGCTCCAGGCACTGGAGCAGAGATTCTCCTGCAGCCCGTGGTGAAGACCATGGTGAGGCAGGCTGTGCCCTTGCAGCCCATGAAGTCCCATGGTGGAGCAGATCTCCAACTGCAGCCCATGGAGGACACCATGACAGAGCAAGTGGATGCCCAAAGTAGGCTGTGACCCCATGGGGACCCCACGCTGGAGCAGGCTCCTGATAGGACCTGTGGACCCGTGGAGAGAGGAGTCCATGCTGGAGCAGGTTTGTTACAGGACTTGTGACCCCGTGGGAGACCCACGCTGGGGCAGTCTGTTCGTGAAGGACTGTACCCTGTGGAAAGGACCCATGCTGAAGCAGTTCATGAACAACGGCAGCTGGTGAGAAGGACCCATAGTGGAGCAGTTTGTGGAAGACTGTGTCCCATGCAAGGGACACCACGCTAGAACAGGGGAAGAGTGTGAGGAGGAAGGATCGTCAGAGACAACGTTGTGATGAACTGATCGCAACCCCCGTTCCCCGTCCCCCTGTGCCTCTCAGGGGGAGGAGGGAGAGAAAATTGGCAGTGAAGTTGAGCGCAGGCAGAAGGGAGGGGTGGGGGGAAGATGTTTTAAAATTTGTGGTTTTTTCTCATTACTCTGCTCTAACTTTTGATTGGCAACAAGTTAATTTCCCTGTGTCCAGTCTGGTTTGCCCCTGGCATTAATTGATGAGTGATCTCTTCCTGTCCTTATCTTGACCCATGTGGCCTTTCATGATATTTTCTCCTGTCCAGCTGAGGAAGGGAGTGATAGAGCGGCTTTGGTGCACACCTGGAGTGTAACCAAGGTTAACCCACCACACTCAAGCTGCGTAGTTCTTGTAAGATCACATTCACAGCTGAGGTCTCTCCTGTTGCGGTTGGCCAGAGCATGTGTGAACACACTTTGCACTAGTAGAGCATGTACTCGTCCTTTCAATTTTTTGCACCTACCTAAGTGCCTGTGTAGTTTTTCAGGCAAAAGAAAGAATTATGAAGTAGGAAAACATCAGAAATGCAAGTGTTACCTGCAGTTGCTTTAGGAATTGTGATAATCATAACAGGTCATCACTATTTACTAGGTGGGGAGAAGGCTGAGCTGATATCAGAGGAAGCTGGGTTGTCCTGTCTCCTGCCAAGGGGATTCTGCTGGAAAGGAAAAGGGGAAAATAAATGGAAGTTGTAAAAATATTTTTGGAAATGTCCAGTTAAGGAAGCGGAAGAGAAGCAATTTGCACACAGTGTTCTGTAACAAATCCACTGCAAAACCTTCACAGCTTTCAGGTCCCACAGTGTAAGCAGAAGTCATCTTGTCCCAGTTGTGGCCCTGAAATCTAATTAGCATTGGGGCATGCAAAGTATTTACTGGATATCGTTACTTTCGTGCTCCTTCTTGGGGAATTGTAATATTTTACCACTTGCCATACGTGGTTGAAGACGTTTAATTTTTTATTAGACACAAATGTACTTCACATTCACTTTCTTTCGCAGTCGTGCTATGTCTTCACTTAGCTGGCAGTACACATGTATTTTTACTTTGCTTTCTGCTGCTGTTTTTAAATTGTTCTGCTTGTCTGCTTGAACTGCTGAATCCTTCATGAATAGTTACAACATCTCTGCTTCATGTGTGGAAGCTTCAAACTGGAGCAGTTAAAACAACCTCCTTGTTACTACTCTTTTTTCTTTTCTAAAACAAAAACAAAATAAAACCAGAACTGGCAGCGTGCTGTAAGATGAAATAAAAGTCCAGGGACAGGAAACTGCAAGCAAGAATCAGTGCCGTTTTCTCACATAAACCATTCCGCAACCATTGCATTTGCAAAGTAATTGTCTGGAAATTCTGGCCAAAGGTTGCATCTGATTTCCTTTTTTAATTTCATTTACACTGCTTTGAGGTGTGGGCTTGTCGTGGCGCTCTCTGTTTGGTATGTGTGGATTGAGATTTCAAGCCTTGAAGGGGCTTCAAGGGGGAGTTAATCATCTCACAGTCCTCTTGCATTTGGCTAAAATTAATATGCTGAGATTTAAAAAGGTACGTGCTTCCATGTCTTCAGAATATGATTCTCACGCATTTTCCTGTTGTGTTTTGCCTCTTTTCCATTAGGGAAATGTGGTGCAGCATGAGCACATTGGTGTCCCTATGGCCACCCAGGGGGAGTTGGATAAATCCCACTCTCCCAAATTCGCACCTAAATTTCTGGGTGGGTTTTAGCCTTATGGTCCAACTTGCTTGGCGTTTCTTTCCCATGGTGTTGCAGGGACTCCAAAATGCATGATTGCATGGTCCATGCAATGAAATCAGTGCTTCTCCTGCCTTTTGCAACATTTGGGATATTTCACCTTTGCTTTTGGGGTGGTTTTGGAATTTTAAATCCTGAATCTGCTGGAGCGTCTCCACATGGGAACACACTGAAGTCTGCAGTCCATATTATTGGGTGGGGTTTAATGCAATACTCTTCCTATCTGGGTGCTTATAACTGAGGACTTAAAGGATTTTCCAAGCCTGGTTTGACTGCATCAGGGTTCATCTGAGGCTTCATTCAGCAAGGTACATAAGTGCATGTCAACTCAGCATCATTCGGCCAGGTTAAAATCTGTTCAGGCAAATTCAGTTTTTCACAAAATGTGTGGAACAGTCCTCTCGGCATATGCTATTAGAATTTTAGCCAAGCTGAAGCCATGTCCTGGCAACCCATCCTCCAGTATTATTAATCCAGACTGTGTCGGCACACTGAAAATCCAAGAAAAACCTCCCTAAAGTGGGGTCAATGCAGTTTGTAAAGATCTGAAAATCTTGTCCTGTGCTGCTCTTTTGTCAGTGATTTAATGAAAGCTGGATGTTGTTAGTGACTAGTGAAATTCCTGGGGGACAGGTAAACCCAAGCTAATTTCTTGTGTTATATTGCCTCATATATAAAGCAAAGGAAAAGAAGTGTCTGGGACAGCTGATTTAGGACAAACTGAGGCAAGAGAAAAGTGGGAAAATCTCTAGCAATGAGCCCCTGTGCATTTGGCTTAAACACCATTTAATGCTCCGGATTTGTGTCAACCTGACAGACTGATCCGGGACTTTATTTACGGATTGTACAGGGCTGAATCGTCTCACGTGAGGTGCTGCTGCGGGTGAGACGCGTGAGAAGCAGTGGAAAATCCCCTGATTGCACTGTTTGGATGTGGAGCTTGTCCTCAGGCACCGGGGGATGCATCCTCAGGACCAAGCTGAGCAGTGCATCAGGCGGGCTTCTCATTTGGTTCGATATTCTTGGTTTGCGCCTTGCTCCATTGATGACTTTCTGATCTTCCAGATGCAGGTTGGGAGTGTGGTGTTTTAAAAGCTTAGGGAAATCCGGTTAGGGAATGCAGAATATGTCATAATTACAGTCTGCTGACTTGAAAATATGAATTGTAGCTCCTGTTTGAGGTTCTGTAATACTTCAGCTCAGAGGAGCATCTTGCTAATAGCAGCGGCTGTTTGAATGCGCTGTAGCGTGTCGGGTGGATGAGCCCTGTGATGCTTTTGGACTTGGCTAAAGTTTCAGATGAAGCAGCTTCTGGGAAACCTGCAAAATCTGGCCTAGGTGGGAGGAAGAAGAGGGCTAAACCATGGGAAAATCTGCTGTAAAGCTGCCGCCAGAAAGCTAGTGCCAAAGACATCAATATAAATGAGTGTTTCTCTGGTGACTATTACCAATCAAAACCAAAAACCTGTTTAAAGCTTATTGAAGCAATGTATCCTTTCTCTGTAATATAGCCCAGTCCAACCTCACACCTCTCCTTCTCTGAGGACGATGAAGCTGTGGAGGAGCTTGGGATAGTTTCAGGGGGTTCAGTGTTGGGACGTGAAGGTAACAACAACAACAGCAAAACCAAAACAAAACCCAAGCAGTCAAAATCTCACTTCAGTTTTCTCCTTGTAGGGCAGGTTTCAGTACCTTGGCCAAAGTGGGACCTTGTGAATGAAGCTGAGAGGAGTTGTCTGGGCAGTGGCAATAGCAATACCTGGCACTGGCTCATTGACCCTTGCCGTTGTGGTATCAGGCAGAAACAGGAAGAAGGGGAGTCTTTCTAGGGGGCTGGAAGATGAATGTGTGGAGGACCCATCTGGGCTTCCATCTCCCTCCAGCCCCCAAAAGCTTTGAGCCCATGCAGCAGCTGCGCTCTGCTCACAATTTCCTCCCCTTTTCTGAAGGCAGGACCTGCTCACGTGCCCTCCTGCTCTGGAAAGCAATGGTTAATCATGCTGTTGTGCTTGTGGTTTCTCATTAATTTGTGACCCTAATATTCCAACTTGATAAATGAGTAAAAATCGTTCATATTCCAGTTGTTAATAATTCCTACAGATGCTGTCTCGATCCACATGGGACATGTCCACTGTGTTGCAGCAGCATCTTTACTGTTCTGATGGTGCTGGAGTAGGTCTTTGCCCATCCAGTGCAAGTTACATGATCAGACACTGTGTAAGCATACATCCAAGAACCTACTTAGGCCAAATTTCCAGAGTGAGGAGGAACCTGCATCTCCCTTCAAAGGATCATCTGGGAGATGAGCACCTTTCAAAGTGATCGATGGTCTCCAGTATTAATATGTCTTTTCCCTTTTTGTCGTTGCAGCCACTCAGATTGATCCCAGTGAACTGCAGGAACTTTTTCAGGAGACTTCAGCCAATGTCTTCCGAATTAACTCCAATGGTGCGTATAATGAAAGGTTTCCTAGTCGATTGTGTGCTGTCCTGCTGATGACTCATGTGCGTGTACACGGTGTATGGCAGCTCCTGTTAGGGAGCAAATATTAATGCAGTTTTTCTGCTGCTGCATCTCACAAGCACCAGCACATGTCCAATGCACAGTGCTTTATAAGATGTAAAAATATTCCACCATATGTTCCATTAAACAGGCACAGATATATTCCAATCCTTGCTGAGACCACATCCTTCTCTATTTTTAATTGTGTCATCTGTTACAATAGGGAGTTAGAGCGCAGAAAGGTGGAACAAGCCAGACTCGTTTTCTAATGTCTTGCAGCACTACTGCTTTCAGAGTCTGTCATATGAGCTTGCAAAACATCTATCTCCCTTATAAAAACACCAACACCAAAACTCTTCCATTATTCTTCACTCTGTAGGTTGAGCGAGGATGCTATTCTCCAGAACCTCGAGATGCAGGGTGCTTCCCTCCCTTGGAGACGTGCTGTGGCTCAGCAATATTGTTGGGATGGTCTGGAGGAATGTGTTTTGCAGATAGAGATAAACTAACATCGCTGAATGACAGTTCATGTCACGGTATCGCAGTTCTAAACTACACAACTGTCGGACAAGGATCAAAAATTATGGGGTGCTGATTTTACGATGGACCTTGAAATTGCTTCTGAATCGCCTGGACAGCTTCTTTCTGGGGTGCATTAAGAGGAGTGTTGGCAGCAGGTCAAGAGAGGTTCTCCTTCCCCTCTATTCTGCCCTAGTGAGGCCCCATCTGGAGTACTGTGTCCAGTTCTGGGCTCCCCAATTCAAGAAAGATGAAGAGCTACTGGAGAGAGTCCAGCGGAGGGCTATGAGGGTGATGAAGGGACTGGAGCCCCTCTCCTAGGAGGAGAGGCTGAGGGAGCTGGGCTTGTTTAGCCTGAAGAAGAGAAGGCTGAGAGAGGAGCTTATAAATTCTTATAAATATCTGAAGGGTGGGTGTCAGGA
>Ga0065711_1040366_pt1 | contig 17025 bp, 11 predicted proteins | sample Hoacrofraction12_FD_59098 | JGI IMG/M metagenome (GOLD analysis project Ga0065711, IMG submission 59098) | Hoatzin crop microbial communities from Cojedes, Venezuela - Epithelial fraction 12 v2 (version 2) | ecosystem: Host-associated > Birds > Digestive system > Esophagus > Crop | place... | reverse complement strand
GGAGATGCTCCAGTCCCCTCACCATCCTTGTAGCCCTCCGCTGGACTCTCTCCAGTAGCTCTTCATCCTTCTTGAACTGGGGAGCCCAGAACTGGACACAGTACTCCAGATGAGGCCACGGCAGAAACACGTGCTTACAGAGCCTGGCATACACCGTGCAATCATGCAACTTTTATAAGTGTCACTAACAAATAATAAGAATAAATATTAATAACCCTGCAGGCTGCCTGCTTAGCCATCAGCTAGCATCCACCCCTCTAACAGCTGCTCACCTACAAGCGCTGCCGGGTGCCGATCAAGCGAGAGCAGAGCACGGATGTGTCTGGCAACACGAGACGGCAGAGCAGTGCCCAGGCACGGCGAGGGCAGCGCTCGGCACCCGGCGGCGTCACCAGCTCCGGCCACGGCTCTGCACAGCGGCAGCGGAGCGGGTTGTTGCGGGCACTTATGGATAAAGCCGGTATCGCCCCTTCTACCCAACCACAGCAAATCCAACCCTGTTGTTTACACAACCAACCTCATGCGGTTTAACATCAAACATCGTTTAGTCTATCAATTAAATTTACTTAATGAATTCCTCCAGAAACCAGCATTCGCAGAAAACGCTGCTCTCCAGAGGGCAAGAGCACAGCTTTATACTTCGGTGGTTTGAAGTCTGAGCAAAGCTGCCATCATCCTCTCCACCCGCTCATTAGCGGCGACGGCAGAAGGGGCCACTCTCTGCCGGGGCTCGGCGAGCTCCCCGCTGCCAGGGGCTGCAGCCGGCGTGCCTCCGGCAGCCCTCAGACCTTCCACACCAGAGAGCCCTCGACCCAGGACACGGGGATCTTCAGCTCTGCTCAGGATGGAGTGCACAAAACCAGAGCATGCCACAGAGATCAGAGGACTGAATTTATCATTCATTTTTTATAAAAAATGCACCTATACCAATTTCTGGCAGCTGCTCTTGCCGGGCCCTGCGACTGCCTGCACACACACACGACATCCTCACTCTGCAGAGCTTTGGGGCTAGCGAGCACATTCGAGTCCGTACCAGAGTGCAGGGGCTGATCTGCACCAATTTAGGACTTCCCTGGAGACAAGAGATGTGCAGGGAACTTGAGAACATACATCCTCCCAAAAGCTGCAACACTGCCTGACCTCAGCCATCTGAAACAGCTTTCCCCTTCCCCATCGTCTCAAACCCCAGCTGGAAACGCCTCTCCTCCTGTCCATACCTTTTCCCCTCTCCTGCTCCTTGCAATTTCCCATGCACAGCACATACAACTGAGTGACATTTTTCTCCCCAAACATATCTGCCATTTCCATCAGCCCCTGTTTGCAAGGTGATGCCTTGGCTCGGACTAACCTGGGAGTCTGCCAGCATCGGCATATTTTCTTTTAACCCCTCTGCTTTCCCAAGCTTGGAGAATCTAACAGGAAAGAAAGCACACACCGCACTGGCCAGGGCACAGGGCACCCTGACGTCCCGCTGCTGTTGGGCCCACAAAGAGCCAGACATTTCATTGGCATACTCCCAGCCTCTCTGGAAACAGCTTTTCATATTTTCCAGGTTCCTGCTGCTCAGTCAGGGCTCTCACATCGCATGACAACCTCCTTCCCCTGTCAGGTGCCGGCTTCCCTATGAAAAGACTCAATTAAGAGGTTACAAAAACAGGCAAAATCCAGACTCAGTGTTACAGAAAACCGACACCGATCTATCGGGCACACGGCTCCCACAGCAGCACCGGCACCATGCAGCCTGCACCCGTACCAGTATCTATCCCCCACGTCTGTGCCTCAGCCTGCCCCCGCCAAGACCCTCGCTGCCAGCTCCGGCTCGGAGGTTTCCCGTTGGGACTGCCATGTCCCGCTGCCGCAGCCCCGCGGAGCGCCCGGCGCGGAGCTGCGCTGACGGCGGGCAAGCGAAGCCTGTCCTACAGCCCTGCTGACCTGCCAGAAACGGTGAGCGGCAAAGGTCATGAAACATGCGTTTCTTCACCTCTCTACAGCGCACTGGGCGGCGGTGACAGCTCTTACTCGGCGTGACAACCCACGGGCACAGGTCACAGCAGGGAGCGGGCAGCAGACGTGTGGCTCGCCCACCGTCAGCTCCGGCTGTGCGGACAGGATTAACGCGTCATCGCAATCCATGGAATTAATGGCACAGGACAGGAGGCCCAGCTCAGGACCCGCTCTGCAAGCGAGCCGGGCTCCCCCATGCTTCCAGTCTCGTGGCAAGTTCCCAGCTGAAAAGCCACTGGGATCCACCTCATGGCCCAAACCCACCCAGGAGCTGCCAGATGGGCCACCGGCAGCAAAACCCAGAACACAGCCCTAACAAGACAGTCTCGAACCCTCCCTGAAGGGGAACGAGGACCTCTCCGGGGCTGAACGTAGCCTGCTGCCAAGCAGGCTGCCTCAGGACTGCTCCTGGCTTGGCCCCAGTTCTCTGCGGGAACCCGCACAAGTCGCTCCCCACGCCGGGGCCCAGTCGCTCCCCTCCTAACACAGACGCCATGGTTATAACCAAGGGAATCACAGGGCTCCCTCCATTGAGGTCTGCAGCAACAGCCTCACGTGCTTGGATGAAAGGCATTATTCAAGTTCTCTTATTTTTTTCACTGCCTCAGTACTTTTAAAGTGGTCTCAGAGGACGCCGTTCATGAGCAATTAACAGTAACAAGTATGAAGAGAGAACAGAGAGACTACCAGTACAACCATCTAGAAGCAATTCTTACCATGATTTCCATTCTTCTACCCAGGCATTTCCCACCCAGATGAAAAGGCAAGTCTTGCTCCCGAAGCGCAAGAGCCTCCCCAGTCCGAAGCCAAAGCAGAACAGCCAGCCGGCAGCAGGCAGCATTCACTCAGCAGGTTTTTTCCCCAAGGAAATTTAAAACAGCAAAGAGCTCTCCAAGGGCTGCAAATGAAGAAGTGAATGCACAGACACGGGAAGCTGAAAGAGAACATAATTCCTTCCCTCTCCTGTTCTTCATTATCTGCCACCTCTGCTTTGGGGAATGGTTTTTTGCCTTTCTGCTCGTGAGCTGGTTACAGACTGACAAGTGCTCACACTGCACCGAGGAGCAAACGTTCCAGTCTTTGTTGGTCCTTGGGCACTGTTTTAGCTTAATAAGAACCAGGGAAGAAGCAAGGAAACTGCCTGCACACAAAACACCATCAAATGCAAGGAGTCCACAGCTGAAAAATACATTTCTTCTCTCATCTCATCACACAGGGAGAGCTATTTAAGGTGTTACTTGTAGAGACACATGGAAAAAATAGTTGAGAGTGTGACAGTGCAGCATCCTTTTAATTAAACAATCCCTCGGGCGCTGCAGAATCGCTCCGGCCAAGCGCAGGCTGTCTGCTTCCTCAGGGCTCAACGCAGGTCCTGCAGCGGAGGAGAAGGCTTCACGGGCCGCTCCGGAGGCCTGACTGCCGTTATGAGATGGCCCCAGCCATTCGCACAGGCTGTGACCTTCCTGCTGTCGTCCTGCCTTTTGCCTCGTCAGCCTCCGCTAAGCAGAGCTTTGATCCCCCAGGTGACTCCCGGTTCAGAGCCCACCTTTCCTTTTGCTGCCCAGACATGAAGGACGCTGAGCTGGAGTTTCTGAGCACCTTGGCTTCTGACGGGCAGACTTTGATGCTGCACAGAGCGCTCATCTCTGCGATTCGTCTGGTCTCTTCGCACAGCGGCAGAGCTTGCGATCTGTGCAAAACACTGTTTTCCTTGGAGAAGAAAAGTCACGCCGGCGCTCATCTCCACCTTGTCATGGCAGAACAGGCTGTACCGGTGCTTCAAAGAGCTCCTCAACCTTAAATCCTCATGACACAGCGACAAATCAGGGAACCTGTCTCTGTACACCTCACGAATCCCAACAGAGGTTACCAAACAGCATTTCTGTGCGTGCCTTAGCCACCGCGGTAGCCTGTGCGTGCTGCCAGTCACACCGGCCACCCCACTCGCGGGCTGCAGGCTCCGCGTGGCTCCTCTCGCAGGGAAGGCTGCAGCCACCGCTCCGCTACCGACGTTCAAACCGCGCGCCCTTACAAGCGTGCACAACGACGGGTCACGGAGAGAGACTCAGAGCAGCAGGAAACCTTCCAAGCAGCAGGCCTGCTCCCAGCCCACAGGTCCCTCCTGAGCTCCACGGCCGTGCTCACTGCTCGTCAGAGTGTGGGGTTCCATCAGGAGCAATACCTTAGCTCCGTCCCACCGCCCCTCAGCCACAGCAAAGGCAGGCTCCAGCAGCCCAAAACCTAGACCGGGAAAGGAGGAAAACAGAGATACAACCAGAAGCAAGTGGTTTTCCTCTGTGATTTTCATTTCCAAGGGACGACAACTGTGTTCGCAACATCAGCACCCTTCAGTCCAAAAGAAAAGACCCACTCATCTCGAGCTCGGACCAACAGCAGGGGACCCAGCCACTTAAAGGGAACACTCTTTTGTTAGACAATACCTTCTAAAGAGCCATTTCGTGGGCCGGCATATCTCAGCAGCTGAGCAGCACCAGCCCATGAAGGGTCCTCTCTTTGGCAGTCCTGGCTGTCACTGCATCTGCTGCCTCTGCAAGCACCACACAAGGCGCCCAGGCGGTGGGAAGCAGCAGCCAAAGGATACCGTGATTTTCGCTCTCCATTTCTTGGCCTTTGCTGTACAGCTACTTGCAAAGCCAAGAAGGACTCTTCAAGCCTGCTGTAAGAGGTAACAGCAGCCTGTTAGCCACTCGTACTCTAAGCTCTGATGAAAGATGCATCTGCAGCACCTTTCTTTCTGCCCAGAGAGCAGAACATCCCGAGAAGCTTCCTCCACATCCTGGCAGTACCACAGCCTCACCTTGCCGCATCGGGTGGGGAGATGGCAAGTCCATCACAGGACTGCCAAGCCACATTTGTACGGAGGAGGCTTTTCACATGAAGACCACAGACTTCAGCTGTTCCCTCTTGTAAGCAGATTTCACCAGGTGATGGACAAACTATCCTGCAGAGCTTCTCCATCAGCTGCCATCCAAATACAGCTGCCACGCAAATCAAGGCTGTTTCAATGACAGTCCCCACCGTGACTTCCAGTGACCGCAGACGCTGCACGTCGAGACAAGTTTTGGCACCGACCCCGATCCAGGGAGTGAGAAATTTCAGTGTGCCCAGAACCAGACAGGGACGGTTACTCAGATGGAAAAGGGTTTGCAGCATCAGGGTCAGACCGCATATTTTTTCTGAGGCAAGGACCCTGTCATTTATGCATTAAATGGCACATTTATTCTGCTGTTCAGGAAGAAATAATAATTACAGTGGCTTCCAGTCTCCAGCTCTTTCAGTCTGTACTTAAAGAAAGAGCAAAAAAGGACCAAAGCAAACCGCGCTTCCACAAAAATCTCTGAACTGGCTTTTAGTTGCTGGACAAAAGAGGGCCAGCTGATGAACCGCTTCCTTTATTGTCCTGCCTAATTTCTATTTCATAACAGCAGCCAGGCACTGCGGGCAAAGCACTTCAGGAGGCAAAGCACCGCTCGGGTGGTTGAGCAGACCTGACCTTCAGCCTCCTGCCTCCTCACAGCGCTGCAGGTGTGCCACGGCTGCCCAGAAACGTGCTGCCTGCGGTGCTTTCTTCTTTAATCGTAGGGTAAGGAGCGCTGAGCCAGCCCGGGCATCTGGCGGGCTCTACGTGGCTAAGTGCTCTCGAACAGCGCTGGAGGAGCCAGCCCACGCCAGCGGGTCTGTCCACACGCACACGGCTACAAGATGGTCTCTCACAAACACATTCCTAGCACACATAGCTCTCTTTCTGATCAAGCAGTCAGTCCTCTTTCAGTGGAGACTTACACAGAGGTTTTTTCGCTCAGAAGCAATAACAGATAGACAGCAGGAAAGAGAAGAAATTAATGAACAATTAATTATTCCCGAAGTTGCAAATAGGAGTGATTCCTCACCCTGAGACGACTCTGGAAAACAAGATTAAAATGCTTAGGGGACATATTCTCAAAACTCCAGGTAACAGAAGAGATAAAATGTATTTACAGTATCTCACAGGGGACGTGTACTTCTTATTCTGCTGAGGAATGTAATATTCCACTCCTCATTACAGAGCTAAAAGGGTGCCCTAATAAAAAGCAACTTAACAAAGCGTCTTTAATGGCAACCAGGTCCGGTTCCAGAGGTGCAGGCTCTCCTCTTCTGCCCCACACACCAAAGCGCGACAAGAACACAACGAGCATCTGCAGGAACACCTAGCGCACAAGCAATATTAATAATCTATACAAACAGCACAATTTAACAACTGGCAAAAAGGAGGCTGGAATGGGAGGTAGGCTAAAGAACATTCCCTTTGCTGACACTTTCTGAGCGGAGGAGGAGGGCAGGCTTGCCTTCCCCAACTTCCCCGGTGCCTGCAAAGCCATGGCTGCCAGCTAACAGACTGCGCCTGAAGTACCCGCCAGCAGAAACAATTTGTCATGTGTCAGATCAAATAAACTCTTATGAGACCGCTGTACTCCCTGAAGCAGACGGCTGCCAAACTCCAAAGGAGAAATCCAAGAAACCTAGCTGGCCAGTGTCAGACCTAAGTGCTTACGAAGATCAGCACACTTTTCATTTTTAAAACACATCAGTACAATGCAGTTTGTTCCTGTGCAGCACTCCCATACGAAGCAGCCATCAACAATATCCATTATTAAAAAGAATTCAGTGTTTAAATTATCACTCTGGGCTGAAGCTCCTCACAGTCCAGAAGCCTGACGGTCCTCATCCAGCAGCGCAGCATCTCGCTCGTCCTAGGGAGGCATTAAGAAGGCTAATGTTTGCCAAAGAGCCTTGGCGCAGTAAGGCGCTGCGATGGATCATCATCTGCCTGAGCAAGCGCTCCTCCCCTCCCAGACAGCCTTGTGCTCTCTCACTAGAAATGAATTCCCCAAAAGTTGAATTACAGATTACATTTTTTTTCTTTTAAACAGTCCTAGAGCCTTTTTTTTGGTTCAGTCCCGAGCACTATCGCAGCTTCCCATGCCCTGGGCTCGTGTCATTCCAGACCTTGCGTCAAGTCCCCTCGCAGGTCCCCTGTTTGCTGCATGGTCCTGCAAGAACCATTAAAGCACAGGCCCTGGACTCCCCAGTGCTGGCTCTGCTGTGGGACATGTCGTTCTCCGTCCGTTATCCTGCCGGGCAGCAGACCAAGCCCCTGAACCCGCTCTGGGCACATCTGCAAGATTTAATAATGCCAGCTAGTACTGTGGAGAACTCAAATCACTCACCTGCTGCGCACAGACCAGGCTCAAGCACTTACTGGTCTGCACAGAGGACAAAACCCTCAGCCCAAGGCTCAGCCGCCGGCTCCAGGCGTTCCAGGTGGCAGCGCGCTTCATCTGAGGTCAGCCGCCTGAGCCCCACCACAGCCAGGAAAACCGCTCCTTCCACAGAAGATGAATAACGGCCCCAGAAACATTTGTCTGCAAGAGGCCCAAGGTTCCAGGACGGGAAGCTCGAGCTGCCCACAGAGGAGGTCAACTTATCGCCAGGTGAGAGCGAATGGGAGAAAGGCAGGAGATCCAAAGGAAGGACAAGAGAAGCAGGAGATGTTGCCTCAAGTCACCAAAAGTAACTGCCTGCCCCAAACCCAGCAACAGAGCCTCGAGTGACACTACATACCAACAAAAATAAGTGAGAAAAGGGGAGACCCGGCAGCCTAAAGCAAGGAACAAGGAAGAACAAGACAGCAGGCACAGGGCATTCCCCTTGGTATTGGCAATACCAGCACAAGCCTCAGCTGTGTGGGTTTTTTTCCAGAAATTATTTAAGGAGCATCCGATGCCTTATGACAAGTTATATTTAGACACCATTTTATCTGTACCAGGACTCCTCTCCAGCCACCAGGACTGGCATCAAGCACAGGACACCGTCTTGCCAGCCTTACTTGGACAGGATCGCTGCCTCCTGCGAGCATCTCATCCAGCGCAGAAACACCACCAGCCGGTACCCGCCCCAGGACAGCTGTACAGCACTCGTGGCGCTGCTTTCCAGCAAGGAGCAAAACACAGGCTGTTACCGTAACGCAGGGAGTGTCAAACCGAGATCTCGTGGAGGAGGAGGAGGTTAGCAGACACAAGTCTGTCATTCACAGCGATGCTTTTCAGGCACTTACAGCTGCAGAGGCGCCAGTCGAGAGCCAGGTTCCCACAGCCTCTCCCAGGCTTCACACGCTCCAGTTCCCACCCAAGAGCTCTTTGGACGGTGACCTACTGCGGGTCAGCCGGTGGCGAGCAGGGCCAGCACCAGGCACGGCCAGCCCTCGCCCCAGCCACCCCACTGCCCCAGCCCAGGACCCATTTGCAGGCAGGTTACGCAGGCAAAGCTTTAAGCATCAATCCAGGCCATAGCTTGAACTCACATCTCTGAACAGAGGACATGGGGTCCTCCTCTGAAAAATTTAGCATTTCTTCAGCCCTCTGACTCGGCGAGATTTCAGGGGGAAATCAAAGGGCTGTAGCACTGCAGGAGTCCAGGGCACCTGCACCCATTTCCTCTGCAAGTTCTGGCCACATTTCTGAACAACGGAAGATCTCCCAAACACCAAGAGAGAACAAAACCCACTCTAGCTACCAGAAACCAGCCAGAACTCAGTGGTGCTACAGCCTGCAACCTCACACTGCTCCTCAAGCGACGTTCTGCTCAAACCCAAATAAAGGAGCCCATTTACATCATCACCGATGAATTTCTTTACCCCCAGAAAACTGGTACAAGCGCCACACTTGTGAGTGCAATTACAATTTCCAGCAGCCTCCCGCTGACGTTGGACAGACTTTCCAAGCTTCTCTGCACACATTTCGTACTTGATTACCCCACGCTCGCTAGAAGAAAAGGAATGAAATGCACTCAAGAGCCACTCGCTCATTCCCGATTTAGGTACAACAATGTCGAACGCAACAAAGTCATTTTTACCCCCCAGCAACCTCCCTGCGCCGGCACTGGCACACGCCACACCCAGCCACTGCAGACAGGCGCTTCCCACCGAAGGAACGAGAACCTCACACCCAGCCCTTCGGTTCTGTGACCCTCACAAGGACCCATCTCTACAAGCCATAACGCATTAAGCAACACAATATTCAAAACTAAGCTCAGAGCTTGCAGCAGAACCTAGCTCACCCAAGGCTCCTGCTGGAATTTTTCCATAGCGTAGCAGTTTATTTTGTGGGCAGGAAGAGATCAAGAAAATTAAGTCAGAGTAAGAAGAAAAAACTCCCGCTGAAGTGAGTAACTGCACTAAAGCAGCAGCCGTGAGCAGGCCAAGTACATTTTAAGGGCTATACATTCTCACTTCCACAGTCTTGGAAAAGAAAATGGAGTGACTTTGTTCTGTATGCGTATCATCCACCATTTGTTACTGTCTGTCTATTGATGCTTACTTGAAAAACAAAATTTAATTAAACCCCACAGTACTGCATACCCTGCCTTTGAAATATGCCCGCATTAGTGGATCATTACAGTAAATGAAATACAGCTTCATACCGTATTTTTCAAATAACGTCCTAAAACATTTACAAATTAAATAATACTCTTGCAGAGAGAAATTAAGAGACACAGTGTTTAGCAAGGGCAAAGAGTTGTTTACAGATGCAGTCTGAAATGAGACGTGGAGGCAATGAGGCAGAGAGGTGCCGAAGGGCTCTTCGAGAGGGTTCTCCGTGTACCAGAAACTAGAGGAAGAAAGTGCCCCAGTGCCAGGCGAGCAGCACATGCAGCATCCCCAGGCCCCCACGGAGGTTTCAGCACAAGCTCATTCGGGGTCTGGGATGTGCTGGCACAGTCTGCCAAGCCAGGGAGGTGCCTGTGCTGGCTGCATGCAGGAGAGCTCAGCGCACCTATGCACCCTTTGTGCCCTTCGGAGTCTCGGCCAGAGATACACCGGTCACAGGGAAGCAAACCCTCGCAGCAGACTTGGAGCACTGAAAATCCAGACTCTCAATGGGCTGGGAAAAAGGACTGCAGAGAGGTGCTCTTGTGACAGGATGAGAAATACACTGTTAATATTTACTGGGAGCAGAAAACAAAGGGAGCTTTTGTTTCTCAGTGTAAGTAAAAGCGCCAACAGGTTAGTGAGTCAGTGTTGGCCACAGCAGCAATGGCTGAGCAAAGCAGAGCAGCGTGTTAGAAAGCAACTGAATATTACATGAGCCTTACAGCTCGGGCTTGAAGAGATCCAAGATTTGTCTTTTCCTTAATAGCATCTGCGGTGATGCCAAGCATTCTTTGACAAATTATTTACTCCAAGAAATCATTTTCCCTAAACAAGGGTAGCCCACTACCACATCCTTCTTCACCTGAGCCTGGAAAAGGCTGTGTCCTGCAGCTCCGACGGCCCCATCTCCATGGTGATGCACCAGTGGAGGTACCGACTCCCATAGGAAGGCAAATCTCCCCGCAGAAAAGGCTGAAGATGGCAGAGCTCTCACCAGTATGAGCCCCAGAGAAAGGTGGGCTGCACGTGCCGAGCGTGAGCGGCGCTCGCAGGCAGGGCTTTCGTGAGAAGTGGACCGTGTCAGCCTACGAGCAGACTGGAAACGAAGAAAAAAACCTTGCAAGGGCACCTCTGGATCCATTTTAGAGGAAGATGGTAAAAGATTCACCGCTGCTGCCCAAGCCAGGGATCAGCAACTGACAGCCGATTTCCCACAGGTCCTGCTGAGTTCTCATCACCATGTGAGCCTCTTATCCAGAGGAAAAATGTTCAGCCTGGCATATCATCTCTGAAAGCTGTCAACTTCCAGTCTATGCAGGGCTTTCTCTGCAGAAAGGATCCTTCTCAGTGAATCAGGGACTCCTCACCAACTTCACATCACAAAATTAAAACGAACACCTGGCAAGAGGGGATCTGTTATGCGTCTCCTTACCGGTTCTACAACAATAACGAGCACTGGGACCCCAAGACAATACACAGCACATAGCAAGGTGGGGCAAAAACCACTGGAATATAGAAAATGCAGCTCAGGATTCTTCCTAAAGGAAAAATACGCTGGTAGAGAGGGATTGGGAGTGACGTAAGAGAGCTGGCACACAGAGCATCCTTTCTGCGCTGGGGAAGGCGACTCCGAGGAGGCTGCGCGGGTCTGAAGGCAAAGCGCAGGACTCGCGCACCCGCAAGGCGCCTGGCTCCAAGCCGCTGACGCGCCCTCCTCACGTCCCGCACCAAAGCCTCCATCGGGATCAACGACTCGCGGCCGCTCGCCTGCGCACCCCACACCCGCTCTCCCATCAGCGGGCAACGTGAAAGCTGCCCGGCAGCACTCCGGCAGGCTCTGTGCTTTCCAGGCTGTGGCAAAGCCTCTCGGTTTTATGCAACCGGCTTGCATAAAAGATGAAGATTGCTGAGCCTCCTGCAGCCTTCCTGAGGTGAGAGCAACCTGCGCGCGCTGCAGTCCCCAGGCAGCAGGATTGTAGCGTGAGGTTAAAAATGACCGGGCTTCACATCGACGGGTATGTTAGAGAAACGTGCTCATCTACAGCTCGCCAGCACTTTTCTTCACCTCTGAACATGCTGAGAATGAGGGAGGTTTGAACATTTAAAACAGACCGGACTGTTATTCCCAGTTTGCTGGAGGAAATAAAGGGAATGGGATGTCCGAAAGGGAAGAAGGGGTACAGCGCAAACACCTCTGGAAGTGCCCTGCCTCTGCAGTTCAAGGTTAAACATCCCATTTGCACTAATTTCTGAGTCTGCCTCTCTCAAAAGCCGCGCCAGGTAATTAGAATCATTATAACTATTATTAGACCATAATATTATTATAGCATTTTTGCTACACTTGACATCTGTTGGCTGATAGATTTAACTGGTACATAAGAAATAACTGCGCAGAGATTTCTTGCAAATGAGCACCAACACAGAAGACATTAAAGCGTTCTGCGTTGAAAAAGTTAATTTTATGGAAGCATGCTTGAAATAAAAATTCTAAAATTAACAGCTAAACCTTTAAAAACTCTCATTAAAGAAACTACCTGTGTTTAAAGTAGGCAGCTGTTTAAAAAGTCCTGACTTTTCTTTAGATGCTTACACCTGGCCTGGTATCTCCTTCAGATCAACACATGTGCCTTCTTCCCACCTACTCCCCTCACCCAGAGGTTTCTAAATCATCCTTCCATCTTCCCTTTTCCTCTCCCTGCAGCAGCATTTTGAATTATTTGGACAAAGAGTCTGACTGCCCAGAGAACCAGTATAATCAGGACTCTTACAACCTGCTCACTGAAAATCCTACAGACTTATCAGCAAACACACATCCAGAATAAAATACAGCTTCTTACATCCCATGAAGCCCAAAGGGCTTTGCAAACCGGACTCGGGATGCAATTTATCCACTACTGAGATTCAGTTGTAATCCAGAGTGGAACGCAACCTTTCCACCAGTATTTAACTACAGCACGCAGCCCCCAGAGAGAAGTAAGGAAGATTTCAACAGAAACCACAGGAATGCTTTAGGGAGGCTGAATTTTCTCCCCCGAAACTGAAATTTGGTCAGGGCACCCACCATTAGTTGTGGATCAATGAAGTAGAACAAACAGATCACAGCTTCTCCATTCCACTGACGATGTCCTTGAAGCACAGCCTGAGCGAACAGCTGCGGCCAGGTACCTCAAGTTACCAGCCTCGAGAGGCTGAAGAGATGAAAACCACTGAGGAACCCTGCATCGTCCTTGAATTCAGTGGGGCCCAAATCTCAGCCCACAGTTACACTGATGTGCAAAGAAAGGTGCTATAGTGAGTGAAGGTGCACTTCAGAAGAGGACCAACCTCTTAAAATTCAAAAAGCTGAAGACAGTAGCTCAGTACTCACAAAACTCGGAAGCGGTTAGAGCTGGTTCTGTTTGGACAGTGACGTTCTCTCCAGTTAAATGTGTTTCAGTTGAAGTAACTCCTCTTGCTTACGCTTAGCTCACGCTGAGAAGGTGACCGGCAGAGCCCTGGTGGAATGAGGTATCCTGCAACCGCTCCCACAGCGACACACTATTCAGGGATAAAAATGAGTGTAATTAATTGTTCCAGAGCAAGTCCTTTATTTTTTTTTCCCTCCCCCAAAGCAGAGAAACCACACAAGGAACTTTGAACTGCTTGAGAAGAAAAATGCAGTTTTTACTACCTTAGTCTCACACAGACAGGTCTAACTCACTGAGGACACCCCTGCAGAGAAACAAAGGGCAGCACAACACAACGGACACAAGTTCCCCCGTGCACACCTCTGCTACCTCAGCAGAGGCACCTGGGGAGCTCTCGGTGGAAAGCAGGGCTGAGCAACCAGAGGACTGCCAGCGAGAAGCCCCAGTTAAATGAGGTTCATGAAAGCTCTTGCAAAGTCTTCAGGAACAGGCACAAATCGCCCTCCGCAGAGATCTGCCTGTCACACCTCCAACCAGCACAGCAGTGCTACAGCTGGCTTTTCCCTCCATCCACCCCCCGCTCTCAGGCAAACCAGAGGAGCTCTGACTCGGCGAGCTCACCTTCGCAAGGCGCAGCGCTCGTTACTGACTACGGGGAAGAAAAACCAACACAGCAACTCGCACACACTCTAATGGCAGTTATCAACGACTCCCTGTCACAACAGGAGAAAACCTCCAAGGGCCCTTGGAGCTCAGTCCAGGTCTGCTTCTATTCATCCTTCTCATTAATGGCCTGAACAATGAAAGAGAAACTGTTTTTATAAAACCTGAAAGGATGCCCAGCAGTTAAGAGCTGGAGGCACTCTGGAGGTCATGATCAGAATTGATAAAGTGAAGAAAAGTTCCAAAACCACCCACAAATCAATAAAAAGGAAAGCAAGGAAAACAATGCAAAGAACTGCACTTGGAAACAGCCAAAAACAAAGATCAAGGCCACAAATACTGCGTGGGGGAACGCTCTCTGGACAGAGGTAACGCTGAAGAAAACTGGGGACTGGACTAAAAACGTGCCGCGTCAGCGTTGTGACACCACAGCTCCAGCTGCAAAGAGCTGAACATCATTCTGGGATTTAAAAACATGGAATTCCTAATTCTGGCTGGAAGGCCACGCTCAGCGCTGCGTATCACCCCCAAGAAAGTCGCAGACAAACCGGGCGGGTCTGGGAAACAAGTGGAGCAGCCAGCGGTGTAAAACGCGCAGCCCTTTAGCAGCTGTTGAAGGGTTTCTCCATCCCTGCTCCCCTCCAGGGTCACCACCAGCTCTCGGTCTGTCGGCATTTAACAGCCGTTTGCAAGGAGGACAACCACGCGCTGGGCTCCCTGTTCTCTGGAGGCAAGAGACACAGCAGCCCCTCTCATTTGCTGCACAGGAGAGTCAGGAGAGGTATCAGGCTCTCTGAGACTGGGATTTCATCAAGTCCCCGAGGGAACTTGCCCCCAGTCCAGATCCGCACCAACACCCACTGCTCTCCAGTCTGGAGCCCAGTATCTCTCACCCGGCCTCAGGACAGAGGCACGGACAAGGAGGCTTTTCCAGCCCTGCTCTTAATTTTAGTATCCTGTATCTGGCCACTCCTACACCGCTACAGCAGTGACATCTTAGAGCTAAATTAACAGCCTTCTCTCCCCCAAAATACAATGGAGCTCCTCACCCTGCCGAAAGGGCACCCCCACAGCAACGCAGAACGAGCACAGCCGTAACCGTTTCAATTCACTTCTCCACTACCTTTCATAAACGAAATTCTCCAGCTCAATTTGCCCCCAAGCTCCTTTGGCAGTGAGGAGGGCCTTCCCACACACTGCCGGGTGAGGCGTGCTGAGCTGGGCTGCCCGTGGGGAAGGGCAAGGCTTCCTCCTCCCCTCTTACCCCCAAGCAGCCCCACCGACCATCGCAACCAGCTACAGCCCATGAGGATCATCGTCCAGCAAAGCAGGCAAGCCCTCCCCACCCAGAATAATTTGAGGCAATGACTGCGGAAAGCAACTGAAATCACTGAAACAAGGTGTTTCAAAGCAGGCGAGAGCAGCTGTGCCTGTGCAGCAGACGCCATGCACACACAGTTGCACAAAACCCTGACTGGAGGCTCTGCGAGAAACCCGGCAAGGGGGCAAGATCTACAAATCTCATGCAAAAGCAGGGCTTAACTTTCAGGAACATTTAAGATCTCCCAGTGACTCGAGAGGATTTGGGGTTTTTTTGTTTTTGAGTCAGAGCTTTAGGAGCAAGCTGCCTCGTGAACTGGAGCCAGAAGAGATTTGACAAAGCCTTCGTTAGCACGCGCCGTCTCCTTTCACGGAGCTGTTTCCCAGAAGATCCCCAGTGTTGTGTCATTTTTCACTTCAGGTGCTAAGAATATCTGCGTGTTAATAAAAAATAATAACTAGCTTTACAGGGAACTTATCAACAAAGCACTCGACAAATCTTAATTACAGCTGATTCACCTACTTCATAAGTGCAAGTTAAACGTTATTTCTCAGAGGGGAAAGCTGAGCGGTAAGAGAGCTGAGGTGCGTTACAAAAGCCACGGAGGGAGTCAGTAGCAGAGAGGATTAGCACATAGAAAGCCTGACTATTATCCCTAAATTTATCCCAATAATCCATTGCCTTGCAAGTTATCAGGGTACAGTCAAACATGCTTTCAACCACACCTGCCCCACTTGACCACATCTGTATTTAAGTAGTCTTCCATTTCCTTGCCAAGTAAGAGCAGGCAGAGAGGGTTTGGGGCTCCTGGAGAGTTTTTCAGGTGTTTTATTGCTTGGGCTAAAGAAATTCCCAGCTGTAAAAAAGAAGGTGGCAGCGGTAGCACCAGCAATGGTGTTGCGCTGCTTTAGGGCACGGGGACAGCATTGTGGGTTCAAGGGCTGCTCTGATAACTCATTAGGAACTGCCAGTTTCCAGCTTATTTCTTTAAAAATATCATATGTATATCACTTCAAATCTAGTAAATATGTGGTTACACAGATGGCAGACCCCAGGAACCTGCATTCACTGCTCTCACCTCTGTTAGCTGCACTTCCAAATTTAAGTTTCTGGGGTAATATTTGTACGCTTCCACCACAGAAACACCTTGGAGGCTGCCAAAACATACCAACTTGGTCCAGGTTGGTCCTTTTAAGGCAGGGTTGGGGGAAAGAAAAGAGAGAAAAAAAGAAGTCCGTCCCTTAACAAGGTTACTCCCAGAGCACAAATGAATTCAAAGCGAACCCACAGAGCAGAAACACTGCAGCAGCACATCCAGTGAACGACTGGTGTGTCATCGGCTTCTAACCCAGCCGTGTGGACTTGTCTGCACTTAGAAGGTTTCCTAGGAGGGCTGCACGCTGGAGCAGCCTCCTCGCGCAGGCAGCTCCACCAACAGAAACCCCTGGGTGGATTATACTAGTATGGCAAGAAAATTGAACAGTATCAGCGATCAGCCGCTAAGCCATGTTTGTACTAGGGTAGTTCTATCGGCAAAACACTGTAAAATAAATAACTTGCCCCTAAGAAATTGCATCTACAGAACTTGTTAGTGTAAGCCTAGGCCATCTTGAGAGGCGGGTGGTGTTGATTATTTGTCAAAGACTACTTCTCATGCGAGTGTTAGTCAACCACTGAAGTTAAACATTTTAAGGCAGTGTTCCAAATGCTGTTTATATACAGAGTCCCACTTGCTCAGTTCTCACTCCCTGGCTTCGTGCAGGGTGTAATTTCACTCCTTCGCCAGCGAGAGAACCATACGCACGCTCCTACCAAAACAACCGCAGCTTCAGAACTCAGCCCTCGTGTTACCGAGCACACACCCCGAAGAAAAACCCAGCTGAGCGGCCTAGAGCTGCCCACAGGCACCGGGACGCTCCCGCTCCGCGGCTGCCCAGGCGCGGAGGGCCCGAGGCCCCCCGGCCCCCCCCGCTCTCCAGGCAGAGCCCAAACCGCGCCCGGTGTGGCGTCTGAAGCCCCGCACTGCGAGGGATCCCGGCCCCCACTTTCGGACCCCTCCAGCACAGGAGAGCCCAGGCCCCCGCTCTGGCCTCCAGCCCTGCCCGGGACAGGCCGGCACCCCCGGAACCAGAGCCGAGGCCGCCGCCCCACCCCGCAAGCGGCCCGCCGGGCCCCCCCCTCTGCGGGACAGCAGGACGCGG
>Ga0065711_1008311_pt1 | contig 17025 bp, 10 predicted proteins | sample Hoacrofraction12_FD_59098 | JGI IMG/M metagenome (GOLD analysis project Ga0065711, IMG submission 59098) | Hoatzin crop microbial communities from Cojedes, Venezuela - Epithelial fraction 12 v2 (version 2) | ecosystem: Host-associated > Birds > Digestive system > Esophagus > Crop | place... | reverse complement strand
AGTTACTGTCTTTATCAGTTGTATATTATTATGTCTAAATAGCACTGAGATTTCCTGTAATTAGAGGACAGTGAAATGGAACAGCTAGATTTTAATCTATAGTTGATCAGAATTTATTAACTATAAGGAATTTTAAGTTTGACATGTTAGGAAGATATGATGCTAAATGGAAATCTTTGTATGCAACTAAAATTTTCAATTTGGAAATGAAATTAGTTGCTTGGAAATTGCACATTTACACAAATACCTTTGCTGTGAGATTGTGTAAGTAAATATTTTTACTTGGTCTTGACAAAAATTAAGTAATGAGCTCTAGGTAAACTGCTGGAGACTTTTTCTGCAATGTCTTTGAGATGCTGCTTGTTCTGCATGCCAACAAAACGTTTTAATTCTCCATTTGGGAGATTTAAAGAGAGATAGTTATTTTGAGACAAAGCTGAGGCAGATATTTCCTGTGCTGTGAATTAATACCTTAGAAGTTGAAACAGAAAATCTTTTACTGTTCTGGCTACCATGTGTTCATAAAGCTTCAAAAACTGTTCAGATGGAGTTCTCGATCCAGTGTGGGATTGAAGCTGACCTCTGGTATTCTGCATCGTTCTTAATGATGGTCTTTCTTTCATCTTTCCATTGCAAGGTCTGCTTTTGTCAAAAGATCAAAAGCTGTGCTTAACTTTCAGCATGTAGACAATCAAACTCAAATAAATGAGCTGTTGCCCATAGGTTTTGTGCATAAGTAGGTGGCTTGCTTAGCAGGGTCTGTGTTTCGATCCAGAAAAAGAGAAAGGGTGATTTTTGTTACTGGGCAGCAGATTTGGGGTTTAGTTATTACCACCATGAAGAGCACATAGCTGAAGTGACAGAGGAAATTTAGTGACACCCATAGAAAGTACAGTAATTGTCTAAAATATTGTTGGAGGGGAAGATTTTTGACTCCACTTTGGGTGAAAGTCCAAGCTGACAAGTTATGCCTGGTGGATACTTGCAGGTTGTAGAGTTCTGCAGAAAAGCAGACCTTTTGTCCTCTGTGTGAGGACAACCATCTACTCGTGAACAAGCAGACATGGCAAAGGGGAGAATTTCCCTGTTGGAGTGGGGAACCATGCATTAAGGAAACCTGGACTACTTCAGCTGTTTGTCATCTTCATTTGTTGTCACCGTACCTGCCTCCCATAGGTAAACATGGTAAATGTATATATACTGCTTAGATTAGGTGGGTAAATACAGATGATTGTCAAGCAGTTTGGCCTCCAGGTCCTTGATCTCAGGGTTTATTGAGGTAGTATAACTTACAAATTTTTATGTACAAAGTTGGCACTATTGATTTAAAAAATTAATATTTAATCACAGGCATACAACAAGGTCAACGAATCTTTGGTGAGGAATTAAATAGACTTTTCCGTGCTAGCACTCAAACACTAAGTAAATAAAAATTTAAGTGAAACCATTTGTAGCATATGCATACAGACTGCATTTAAAAATGTATGGGGCTCAGTGCTGTCTGACTTCGTTCTGATTCATCCATTGACCTTGTTATATAAAACTCAATGCCCTTTTTAGTGGGAGAGTTGCAAATTGTGCTTCTGCATATTTATTTAGGAAGTTCAATCTTCTGGGTGTTCATACCCTAATTCCAGTGCTAAGTGCAATCACAACATTGATTTTTCTCACTAAACATAACCTACTTTACCCTGGGATGGAATTTTTTTTTAATGGGCTTTATGTAATGGCGTATGTGAAAACCACTCCACTTAATGCCCCATACTGTAGTTAATTAACAAAATGGCATTGTAGCCATGGTCTTTCGTCCTCTGGCAGTGTATTTTACCACTAACCTTGGCCATGCAAAATGTCCGTCCTAATTAACAGGAGCCCAGGTATCGACTACGTCAAGCTACATGGTGGAAAGAGCAATTTGCAGCTGTCGACAAAATTGTAATTCTGCTGAAAACTCAAACATGAGGAACCTCATTTTGACTGACATTATGCCATTTCAGAGCCCATCTCAAGCAACAGCTGAACAAAGTATTTAAATGATCAGTTTTTACTCCTCTCCAGTTGCTAAATAACATTATCCTAAAATACCTCCAAACATGTCCTAAAATACATACTACCAAAAACATAGTGATGGATTTATGCAGATTCCAAGATTGGTGGTAGTGTTTTCTTATTAATGAAATGTTTATTTATTTGAACTGTAATATGCTGGAAAACTTGAAGGGATTTAGAGCTTTAATGAACCTTCTGTAACGAATTTAATTCTCGTTACTACTTCTGTTTTGATTTCTGAGTAATTCAGCTGAAGGCATTAGAGATGCATCAGGTTTGTGCTAGTTTTACTAGAGCGAGAGAGTGATCTGTGAAGCTCCACAGTGCTTCATGTTATGAATGAGAGAATTAAGCACTTATACTTTTATACTGAGAAAACAAAAATGTTTTCTTTTTCAATGCCTTAAATTAATCATGTTTTGTCTCACTGTTGAAAAGCTGCGACAAGAAGGCAAGCACTCTCAATCATTCACGACTACATTTTTCAAGTGTTTTAGTGTCTAAAGATGCGAAAAGATGAATTTTTCCAAGGAACTTAGATGCTGAGTCCTCATAAATGTCAAGGAGATATCGACATCTTGCTAGATGATAATTTCTGCTCAGTAACTACCTTTTTGTGAAGCATAAGTATTTTAGAAAAATATGGTTTTTCACCATGCTTTAGCCTCCATGCTATGATGAAGCCAGTTTCTGCTGAGTAGAGGCCGTGATGAACGTACTCTGATGGTGCGAAGTTAAGCAGCCCTTTGCCTTCTCCATCCAACGCTGAGGCCAAGCTACTCACAGAGCCAAGTACTTCTAATTGGCATTCTGCTCCCCACATAGTCATCGTCTTGTGTGAGGCTGGTGGAAGTTTGTTCCTCAGTGTCTTTTGAAGAGAAAGGCTGTATTTCTCTCTCTCATTCCTGATGCTTTGTAATACAACTGAAGATCAGCAGTTGAATGTTCTTCACCCAAATAGCATCTTTGCTGGGGGTTCTTTATACAAATGCTCCTTAATTAAGCAAGTGCTCTTTAATTAACCCTCCATACAGTTATTGCTGATATTATTAGCATCACTAGATAAATGCACTTAACTTTTCTGCAGGACATAACTAGCAGTGGCAGAAATTTACATCCTGTAAGAACATCTCTGAGTTACTAAGTCTCGTCTTAACAAACAGCTGTATTCTCTCCAGGCTGGAGATTTCAAACAGAAATTTCCTTGGGAATCTCACAAAGAGGAAATTATCAGTCAGAAGAGCAACAACCTGTCCACTGATATCTAGAAGAATATCATATGGATTAAAAACAGGTTATTTAAGAAACTACAGTGAAGTATTCCTCTGTGCAATGATGAAGCACAAGTGTGTCTGCATACAAATGAAGAGAGCCTTTGTGAGCCTTCTTGGTTGGGACATATTTCTCTTTGAGAGAAATTATTGCCAGAACAGAGAAAAGAACCAGGAGTGCGGGTTTTCCTACAGGTTCAGTCTTAATATAACTCCAGCCTGCTGTTGGCAGAACATACGGAGGCACACAGTTGGTTCTGTCCAAAAAATTGATATGTTGCCTTAGATCTGCATTCATGATATCGCTTATTTACTGATGCGTTAGGAACATACCTAATACTTAGCTTAATATTGAGATTTCCATGCCCGAGCTGCATTTGGAAGATCATAGTCCTGAATGACTCTCCTTTAAACTTTTTACAATTGCTGTTTCCAACAGGGCAAAGGTGAAGAAAGGTGTCAACATTCTCAGTGCAAAGACAAGTGACCCTCGGCAGTGGGACGTGAAGCAAGAGGTGGGGAATGGTGGAAAGCATTCAACCACAACAGTTATTTGCCAGAGGATAGCACCAAGTTCAAGGAACAGGTATGAAACCTCATATTCTTGGCACATTAAACTGATTTATATCCATGATACCATTCATTGGTTGAAAGACTGAGGGCTCATATTACCACTACTCATAGCTATTAAACCTGTAGCCTGGAAATCTGGAGACGCTTATGTTAACTATGGTACCATCTGCTGATCTATAACAGGGCATCTCAGTTTCCAGGTAATAAAATTCATCAGTTTAAATTAAAAAATGAATAGAATAGGCCTGCGCTGGGAGAGAGGGTGGTGGGGTGTCATTTTGGCATGAATATGAATATTCTTAATGTTAAAAGTTTTTATGGAACACAATTTTTTGACTTGATAGTTTTGACCTTGTTTCTCTGAACACAGCCTGTGTGCTTGGTTCATCAAGCGAGCAATGGATTCTTCCACAGTGAACTGCTGTAACTTTCAGGCATTGGCAGAGGATAATTCAAACCTTTCAGCATTTAGTGTCTTGTATGTAATACAGAAACATCCCCTTTTGCAAACAGTTACTTCTTCCAGAACTGGAGGTTCCTGTGCTGAGCCGTACACTGGTAGCTGTCAGAGGCAGAGCAGTGCACTTCAGGGAGCACTGGTGTGAACTGGCCTGCCAGTGCCTGCTTTCCTGTTTAGTATATTTTTACTGAGACTTGGTCTAGTTGTTCCACAGACATAAAAGCAGTGTTTTTTCAGTAAGTATGACTTTCTTCTGCAACACATAGTAAAGTTGTATATTGTTGCTTTCCGTGGAAATGAGTTTGCTCTTGCTGGGTATCATCTTAATGAATTCTCACAACACTGCTGTGCATTAGTCCACGCAGAGCATTTTCACTGTACAGAGCTGAGCAATGCTTCCCTAGCTCTGCACTTATTATTAGCCTCAAACCTGGGCTCATTGAAGAGTATCATAAAATCTTCGGTGGATGCTGGGTTGGTTATTGCTTTCCCATGCAATCAGTTTGTACTATCTTCGGGCACAGAGAACCTGAGCAGATTTTAACATTTGTATTCTGTGCCCAGAGTGCTTGAGAAATATTAGACTTCTGTAATGTGTGGAAATTTCTCTTATCATGAGCAGCTCACTGATTCAATGTATTTATATTTGATATCATTGCAGTTAGTGAGATTTTTAGTGGAGAGTTTGGGGGGGTGGGTAAAGGGAAAGGAAAAATACATCATTTGAGCCTGCCAGAAGTGAAAACCAAAACAGTCTGAAAGGGAGGACATGCCTTTAGAACAGCGTGTAACTCTGAGTGTATTTGCAACTGTGGAACTATAATAGTCAGGTTATCAAACCCCAAATTATATCTTCTCAATCCAATTTGCATAAAGTCTAATTAACCATAAAAATATTTTTAGTACTAATTATGCAAATAAAAGTCAATGTTTTAATTAATGCCTCTTTTATTTGTGTATGTAAATAGTTACTGTCTTCTGAAAGTATGACGAACCTAGGTTTGGATGAAATGTTTGTGTACAAGGAAGAACTGAAGGAGAAACCTGGACATGTGTGTGCTGAGATCCCAGCGGGAGAGCCTACGATGTAGTGGGCATAACAGTTACTGAGTTTCTAAGTGTCACTTGGAGCCCTCTGCGTAGGGCACAAATATTCTATTAAGCTAATTTAATTTGGTTGAGAATTGCAAGTCCCTAATGCGATTTTTCTGTGCTGCCACCAGCTTTTTCAGGCTAGTTTAGCAGTGCAGTTCATTTGGGTGATGTGCAGTTCTGTAGCAGGGTCAGCATAGATGTGAGGTACTGTTGTGGAGTTCCAGCATCAACACAGGCTAATCTTCTCTTGCAGCAAACTCAGCCAACTCATAAACACGTTGGCTAATTTAAGCAGCGAGAGGTGTTTTCCACTGTCTTTGCAAAAGAGCTTCTGAAGCGCAAGTAAATGGAAGTTTGTAGTTCTTGGATGCTTTATGAACATTCACACAGCTTGTGAAGAAGGTGATAGTATGTGATTTTTCTTTACATGACCAGCTATTTCTAGCAAAGCTCAGAGAATCAGCTAGCAGCAAGGAGAATTAAGGATCTTCTACAGTTGTGCCTTATTCCTCGGTTGCAACCAACAGGAGTAATTTGGCTCTCCCCTTGTATTGTCACACGTCCCCAGTTGGTTGTGAAGTAAGTCAGAATATTACTTAAATTCATGATAGAGTCTCAGTGCTTTGGAGTGCTGCCTTCTACCAACTATGTTTCGGTAGCCAGATAAAACTGCGTCCAGGATTCATTCTGGTCATAATGGGGAGAGTGATGTGTTGAGTTGTTAAGCGCATGAACAGGAAATTCTGCCCTTTCTCTGTGTGCTCTCATTTACTCGGGAATCTCCCTGACACACCGTGGAGAACCATTGGACTATTTCCCCTTCATATCCCTGGAAAGAAATGTCCGTACGCAGTAAAACTAATCTTTTTTGTTGCCATGTTGCATTGCTTTTCTTGCATATCTCTACTATCACTAGTGTATGGATATAATTATGTTGCAAGGACTTTGAAAAAAACAGTTTATATTTGAATGCAACATCACTTAACAGCTTATATACCTTTTACATTATATAAATAATAAAAAACAAGGGGCGTACTTTAGATACGTCACATCAATAATTGTTTACCATTACATTTTCAGAATTTAAGTGGATCACGCTTTTTTACTTTTATTAAGTAATATTTGTTCTCTTTGAATTTGTGCTACTAAAGCCAAGAGCAATAGCTTCTTAACTTAGATTTATTTAGAAATACTTTACCATTTTAGCAAGTAACTGAAAACAGCTTGAAATCAGCAATGTTTGTGTGCCTCATAATGCAATTTGTGCTACGATTCAAGTAGCTATTGATGAGGACAACAACAGTGTTGATCAGTGAAAACAAGTCTTAGACTACGGCTTGGTCACTTGTTTTCCCATGTTGTTTCTCGTTTCTGGAGGAAAGCTAGTAGGTTTGAAATGTGTCCTCAGGGTAGATGAAGAGATATTTTTCATTACTATTGTAACCATTTCCATATTTTTGTCTTGTCTCTGGTTCCAGCCTACGGCTGGTGTGGTTGATTTATGATGTACCACATCTACCTCGAGAACAGCTTCAGTGAAAGGGCTTGTATTTGCTGTTAGTTTATTCTGGATTGCCACCACAGAGTATAAGAGCTGTTCCAAGACAGAGCAAGAGTTATTTTTAACCGAAGTAATTTTCACCGGGTTTTGTTGTTTTTTTTTTAATAGTGTACCTCCACCAGCTGCTATGCTGTCAGCTGTGGGGATGAGAAACATGGATTAAGGGTAGGAGCAAGGGGGGCTAGGGGAATTTCTTAAGCTGGCTTCTCTGCCAAAGCCAGAACATCCTATAACTGTGGTGTCAAGAACTAAGAAGCAGCGACTGGGGCTAGTCTAGGCCTAACCCCTCTTTTTCCTGCAAACCTGGAAGTGGGCTGGAAAAGCTGCCTGCAGTCTGTTCTTGGGCTGATGTTTCTGCCCGTGGATGCTGCACTTTGTTTGCGGAGGAGTGGAGTCACCCAGTGCTTTTGATTTCTGTCAGCCGGGTAGAGAAACTTGAGTGTGGGAGAATGGAGAGACATTTAGAAAAACTGACATAATGGAAAACTGCTGTGATGTAGCACTTTATCCTCTTGGCCTTGAACCTTTTGAGAGGCCCATGGGCTTACGGCTCTCCAGCCATCTGTCTGATAAAGAGGCAGACTCGGGAAGAGTGCTTCCAGATGTTATGTTTATATTTCAGACTGTGTCACAATCACTTATTCCCCCTGCCACATGCGCACACATTTTTTCAGTTGTTTGGGGTTCTTTTTAACACCGTCTGGGTATCATTGCATTCACATGGAAACAGCTAATGATGTTACCAGGTTGTGTTTCATATCATCAGGACATGGAGGAAAGCAACAAAGCCGTTACAATTCTATGCAGGTCCCTCCTCTGTCTGGCAGCACCATATGCTGCCAAGGGATGTCAGTGAAGTGAATTCTCTTGTGATTGAAAAATAAAAGTAAAGCGTATGTGTACAACGTGCCTCAAACTTGAAAAACTGGAAGCCGTGTGGTGTGTGGCTATACCTGCAGACAGTCAGTCTGTGCCCAGTATATGGACACAGAGAAGAGTATTCACACATTATTAGCAGGGTGTCACTAATTTTTTTAGGATCTGGGTCATCTTCCTCTGGCACAGTTTTGGGTCAGAGTGGTTTTCAGAGCTCAGCAGAGTGGTAGTGGTGCCTGCTGACCTCCAAACATTCCAGTCTGAGCAGAGGACATTGGTTTTCACAAGGACTCAAAGGTTCGATGCTCATGGCTAAGAATTTTTTCACTGCAGTTGTTTATTGTTCTGACTGATAATTGAGGCAGGATCAGAGCTGAGATGGCACATGCCACTACTGTAGTAGTAGATGTTTGGGAAGTTGTATATGTCTTAAGGAGGTCACATCTATATCTGTAGAAACTGGTTTGTACAAACTGTAGAGATACTCTGGGAGGAAGGCATTAGCAGTGGATTTCTTTTACCTTTGAACCCCAAAAGAGAAACAATTTCCATTCACTTAAGAGAAAGTCACATATGAACAAGCATTATGGCCTCCTGAGTATTTTATTTTAAGCATCATGTGTATTTTGGTGCAAATTAGGTGCGGTCTTTTAGTCTGCTGGCAAATTACCAGTGCAACCCTCAGAGCTTCCAAGGCGAGTCATTCCTGTGATGTGCATCTGTCTGCTTAAAATGACACATGGGAATGTATGCATGTAGCTGTCAATAACAGTATCAGGAATAATATAGTTAAGCCTTTACCTACTACTTTAAAGATCCTTTTCCTCCACTCTTTCTCGCCTGATTTCCCAAAGAATCTATCTCTGCCTGCTGTCTTTACATTTTAAGATCTTTCTTTATGTTAGGATGCCTGCTTCAGGTCAAATTAGGGCATAGATGTCTCCAGTACCAGAGATACACTGGACATCTGCACAGATGGTGAAGGATCAGCCAGCTGTGCCTTGTAACAATGGCTTTTCTAGGGCACAGAAGACTAGGGTTAGAAGGTTGCTTCCCAAAGGAGCCTTTCATACGGCTTCTCTTTTGCTGCTTTGAATGTCAGGAGTGTTTATCAAAGCCCTGAGCTGGGGAGGGAGGAAGGAAGGATGAAGAATGTCTTTCGTGTCTCTTTCAGGAGCAGGCTGCCTGCAGGAAGGAGGCGGATGCTCTGTTGCCTTGCTCTCTCTTGTCTGCCACAGTGTCTAAGCAAGTGTCTGCACAAACTGTCTTGAGAGGGAATATTTGTTTCTTATGCCTTACTGTCTCACTGGGTACTTGTGGGAGCAGGACAACTTGAACCTTATGAATCCAGAGTGGTTTCGACTTAATGGGCAGCCCTCACTTGCATTAAGGAAAGACGAATTCCAGGGGAGCCCTCATGGACAAGGACTCGCACTGAGCCTGAAGGACCCGTTCTTTTCAATACTTTCAGTAATGCAAGTTCAGAAGGATCAAATTTGAGATAACTGTAGCAATTGTCATGGCAACAACATACGTCTGTCTAGTTTTCATCTGGCGCCTACCACTGCGAGGCCCTGGTCCATAACTAGAGTGTTGGCCTTACCATAATCCATGTAAGCAACAACACCATTATCAGTCAATTGTTTCAATAAAAATGTGTGTTTAACTTCTCATCAGCATAAATACCTGCTTTCTAACACTCAAAGGCTGAGTCAGAAATCCATCTGGGTCTGCACAAGTGTTGTGTAAGATACTAAATGGAAAGTATTTTCTTTCTTAGTAGGTATACGTCGCAACATCCTCTTTTCTATTTGAAATTCAGAGCAAGATTTTATGATAGTCTAAGATGAGATTTTTGAAAGCCTGTTGTTAGGCACTATTGAAATTAATTTTCATGTTGGATTTCAAGAGAACCAATATTAGACTCGGTCCTGACCATTCAAAAAATACTACATTAGTCTTTATAGATAGCTTAACGTAGTAATAGCCAAGGAGTAAGGTATTCTTATGAGTTTTTTCTCCAAGAAAAGAAATTAATTGAGATGAGATAACAAATTGCATGAAATGAGATCTATCCGTGATCTCTACAGAAGTTCCAGCCCAGTTGCAATAAAGTAATTTTTATATTTTTTTGACTGCTTTGGATTTCCTGAGTCTGTTGGGAGGCAGAAGGGCTGAAGCACCAAAAGAAAGGTCATTCTTCACATATTTCTTGCCCAAATGAACACATCAAATTTGTTTGCTCAGCAAATCTGTATAGTTTGGAAAAGCTTTTTACATGCTTATCAAAACCAAATGCTGGAGGCTTAGCCAATGCACGCTATAGCCCAGCCTCGGTGAGAAAGCTGCTGTCAGTGCCTTCTCTTCTTTCCAGTCAGGTTGGATATATAGTTTTATATCATTATTATGTAAATAGGGCAGAGCCCCACACATATTAAATAGGATAGGATATGCAATCGTGGAATAATGGGACAACAGGTTTGTAGCCATTCCAGATTGATAGACACGTTCAATAATAACTGTAATTCCTGATGTCCAGGGTGAGATTATTTTTTTATATCTGACAAAGTAGTCATTTCTCAGTGAGTGTCTAGAAAACATATGGTCTACTTTACAGCCTTTCACTGATGTCTGAGCATGTGTTTTGCAGAGCTCCCAGAATATGCAGTAGGAAAGGCTGGCTGTCCCACTTGCACCTTCTGCCGAAAGCTGCTGTGTTCTTGCCTCTTGCGCACAGCAATCTCTGTTGCTTTCCATTTTAATAAGCTGTAGTTTGTAGCGAGGCTATGTGTGAAAATCTCCTTCTCATGCTGCACATTCGTGGACTGACACTTCTCTTAATTTTTTCTCTTTGCACTTTAAACCATGAGCTCTTATTTGGGGTGAGGTCAGCTCTTATTTATTTGTGATAGTTGGCTTGGTTTGGATGTTTTAGCAGCTATTGTAATGCAGCCTTCCTTGTGATTGGGAGGCAGTGGAAGATAAGAGACAAAAGATGCAGAATTGGGAGGGAGGAATTTGTGCATGTGTGTTTTTTCTCACACTGTCTTTGAAGCAGAAACATCTGGTGAAAGCCATAAACAGCTGAGTTCAGCAATACCACATCATGCTGCCAAGCAACTCTGCTTTGCTCTGTAACTTTCACAGCAGAGGAAATAAATCAGTCAGGCAATAAAGAATGAAGAAAATTTAGGAAAAAGTGCCAAAAGCCAAACCTTTCTAGAATAAAGTGAATAAGATCTTTGTTAGTATTCGTCGGAGCAAATTGAAATATGTTTCTTACACACGTAAGCTCTCCATATGGTTGCTGCTTGAGGAATTTCTTAATAACAAAACAACTCTGAACTCAAGACACTTAAAACTGGTCAGGAGAAACCTCTGGAATATAGGCTACAATCTCATAAAAGAGAATTAGATGATTTTAAACATTCTTCCAATCTCATGCCTCTGTCAGATCAGTAGCAGCTAACCGACTGACAGTGGTAAAGTATCACCATTTATCTGAGACCTTTACATTTCCTTAGACAAAGCACAATATATGAGACAGGTGAACCATTTGTTTCTGCACTGACTTACTGAGATTTACTTTTCCACTCAAAGTTACTGTAGTTTGATGAGTTACTGCCTATTTAAAGTGCAGATAAAAATCTCATCTCCGTTTCTTTCTTTTGTTGTATAACAATGGTGACTGCTCTCCGAGACAGGTGGAAAATTATTATATAGATGATAAGTCTTTGTTGTAAGTGTTACAAGTTAAGCAAGGTTGGTAAGAAAACCAGTAGATCGTGGTAACTACTGACTGGGAGGATTTTATGGCGTGTTGCTGGTGCTGTGGGCTCCTACTCCCCACTCGTAGCAGAGCTCTCCCTCAGTCACCGCTCCTGGCTGTCACTTTGGTGCAGATCATGAAGTTCTATTCCCAGTTGACCCGTGTAGATAATTAAATAAGTGATGTTACTTGTCCACCTGCAGCGAGGGATGGTTAAACAGTACTCCTGCTGCCGCCTTTGCTCAGAGACCGCACCGTCTGTCTTTAGCTGTTGTACCTCTCCAGGCCTAAAGCATAGAAAGACAGAACTCAGGTGTTTTTTACACACTGCATTTTTTTTCTCTTTTTAAAATTCAAAATGAGTTTAAATGCATTTCATTAGTGTCTGCCATTACATCCATCGCATACACTCCAGTTGGAGATAGTTATAATGAAAAAATAATTTTATAAGCAGATTAAAATTATCACTTAAAATCACTCATATGATTCATAGAGAGTTTATAGAGGAAGTTGAGTCTTCATAAACACTTGGCAGACCTAACTGTTGTCTCATTAGCACCTGTTTTACATTGGTTTAGCTCCACTGGGTTGAATGAAATTACCATTCTCACTTTTGTAATTTAAACCGAGATCAAGCCTTACACGATCATAAAATGTTTGTTAAGACTTCTTTGCAGTATCCAGTTCTGTGATTATAAATATATTGGTTTGAATGCCAAACCATCATGAAGTACTGAACTCGAACAATTTGAAGACCTGATGTGACAGGTGGCGTTAGTGCACCAGTCCAGATGCCTTTGCTTCTTTGAGACACTCACGTCTCAGGCTTAGAAAACCTTGCTCTTCTTCAATTGCCATCTGAGAAAAATGCTTGCAGTAGCTGGGCTGCTGACAAATACAGCTCTCGTCCTACAACATTCTAGTATTTTTTTCAATATTTCCATGCACTCTTCTCTGTCTCCATCCATCTGCTGTCTCTCTTCTGCTACACTGGTAGGCTTGCTGAAGCAGGCAACATGTTCATGATTTGTACAATATGCAGCAAGGTCCTAGTCTATGACAAGGCTCCTATTCTTAATAATAATAAATAGTCACCTCCTTTATCTGCTTAATTCTGTGTCTCCGCTTGAGAACAGCTGAAGAGATCCATTTCCTGGTGTGGAGCATGTTTGTAGCTTTTGAAGGCGGATATGGGGATAATACTAGGTTGTGGCAGAACTACTAATAGGCCATGCTCCCAGTGCTTCACGCTGAAGGAAGCAGCATCATTATTGTACACCTGACAGCATGTGAGCATTGTTAGCAAACATAACAGTTTATGTAATTCAAGTTGGACATAACATAACTCAGCAGAACCAAGGACTTCCCGCATTCTATTATGATGGACTCCATTCAATTACCCCTGCACATTTTGCGTAGTAGGTAGTGATAAGACATGCTTTTTTACAAGCTTAGAAAATCAAAATCTGCCTGTTATGGACAAAGTAACTCCTGTAATCTAAAAAACTAGCTTGCAGCAGACATCATTGAAGTTCTCCACACATAACTTGTCTTACACAAGAAAGAGTAGTTACTCTATTGGCTTCTATAAGTTGTCATTTGCAAGTCATGATTTATCTGCAATTCAGGCTGCAGGGAGACCTCTGGTATTTCGCATTCTGGGAATGAAGAAAGATCTTGTTTTTCTTCACTGTCACTTCATGGTGAAGATCAGCAAATACTGACATTTTGAAAGGCAACCTTTTTATTTTCGGAGCTGTGCAGCCACAGTCCCTTAAGTGTAAATCAGTGTAGAATTTGTCTTGCTGTGTCAAGTGCTTGTACAAATCACCTAGTTTGAGTTGGTTTTTGTTACCTAAACTGGGGAGTCGGAGGGGATATAGGAAATGTTTGGAGGATACTGTGTATTTCCTGGTAATTGAACAAGGTAGAGGTGGGCGGTCCTTTTGAAAGGCAGTAGATATCTGTGAGTTCTTAAAAAAAGTTGGTTATGGTCCATCAAATCCTGGCTAAATAAGATCCCAGGGGTTCTGTTTCTTTCAGGAGATTATATTGGTTGATTAAAATCTGAAAGCATATTCTTCTGTAATACTTTCAGAATTAAGAATGAAAAATGAAATTGGAGTAGCAGTATTATACAAAAGTTGCCAATGGTTTTTGAATGTACTTTTTCCTTAAGGAAGGAAATTCATTACCTTTCCCTGGAAAAATCTGTGTTGTGTCCTTACTTTGAAGTGTCCGAATGAGGAGTGTCAACAACTGGCATAAATCAGGGTAGATCTGCTGACACAATGTATACCAGTTTGTCCCACTGTCATACAGGAAGAACTCATACAACTTTCCCATTATTACTTTACCAACATGGTAGTAATTTCATGAGGAAGTAAATTTATAAAATAAAACTGAGATGCATGTTGTAGAGAGTTTTTTGGATAGATCAATGCTGAATTCCTGACTGCTTGCCAGGAATTTCAGTTCCAGCTAAAATCCCAGGGAAAAATCCTTCGCTTTGTTGAAGCAAATAGCAAAATTCCCTTGGCAGTCTGAATTTCACCCCAAGTTTAGACTAAATTTGTACTGTTCTCTCCTTCCTTCTCTCTGACATACAGCTCAGAAAGCTAAGAATAGAATAGAATAGGACGTGTCAGTTGCAAGGGACCTGCAACAATCATCTAGTCCAACTGCCAGATAATCCCTTTCCTGTTCAAGACTGTGAACAGCAGCTTGCACGCTCCTCTTCCGTGTGTATACTTGTGTACATGATGGTAATTATCACAAAAGGAGTTTTAAGTAGCACCCCATTGATTTTTGGTTTCCGTGCTGCAAATTAATGGACTGAGCATGCACTCTTTGTAATCACACAAGTAGAAATTCAATAATGATTCTGCTAGAGTACTTGAGTGACCTCAGCCACTGAATTCATTCGTATTTCGACTATTTTTAATGAGACTGGCGTATTTAGCAATGCCATCGGATGGCTTGAAAGCAAGGTGCCCTGTCAGCCAAAGCATTACAGATAGATCAACTAACAAGAATTTCAATGTTTATGTCTTTTACACAAAATATTGTACAGCTTCTGTGTGGCAATGTTCATTGGAATGTACTAATCAAAAGAAATTCCTGATGTATCTGATCTGCATGAGATCTTCCATTATAACAACTAGATTTCAACCAAATCAGAGCTCAGCAAGTACTACTAACAATCCGCGAAGGAATAGAATATCTCTGGTTAGTTTAGCAATTGTTCAGCTAGGTTTAGAGGTTTTAATTGTATTTGATTATAGTTTCTTATGACATTTTTGTCATCTCTGAGAAAGTGTAATAGGATAATGAGGCTCTCCACTTGGAGATGCTATTTGTCAATTTTTATCTTGAGAAATGTTCAGAAATTTAATGAGACTGACTGGGAAGGAATATTTAAGGACAAATCTTATTCGTTGCTGCATATCTGTTTGGCTACCTACACTTGCGTAGTTCCACAGTTTGGTTATACCTGCTGTGATTTCCTCACAAGGAGCTAGTGAAACTCCTATGCATTACAGATGAACACTATTTAAATGCACAGTAAATAGCAGCCATTCCCAACACTACTCAGAAGAATTCACCTAGGACTGTCATGGTAAATGTAGGGGACTTGATCACTAAGAATTGGGAGAAACTCGACTTTTGCTAACATTACTCCCGGAACCATCTGAGAAGGGGATTGTTGCCGTGTTCTGTGAATCAAAGTTGTATGAATTATTTTGACAGGTAGCCTATCCTGTTGTTTTCAGTATTCCTGGGGCTGGTAGAATTGCTGAGGTGAGATGAAAGACGTACTCATCAAACATCATATAATTGCCACATCCTACAGTGATGCAAATCAGTAGAGATTTGTTGTGGTTTGCTAGGGATCACACATAAATTCACTGTGTGGGTTCATTAAAAAAAAAAAATCTCAGAAGATACCCAGAGTCACAGAACATACTTTCATTTAGAGCAGAACCCAGGACATTTGAGGGCAGTGGTTTTTCAGATGCTGCTGACCGCATTGTGCGTAAATAGGGTCTGACTTTATAAATGCTTGAAAGGTGTGAACTCTTCACCATTATCCACTCCCCAAGGAATACTGATTTCACTGGCTTTGCTTTGAGTGGTACACCTCAGTAACCAGTTTTGAAAACATGTCTCTGTAACTGGCAGTAGAAGAACTTATGCCTTTTTAATAGGAGTAAGTACCTAAGTATCAGGACAGAAAGAAATAACCGGATTTTGAATATGGAGCCTAATTCAGCATTCAGTGAAGTTTGGAGAAGACTGTCCATTAGCACTGTGTCCTGCTCTTGATGAACCACTTTAGAACAGCTTGTACGTCCTAAATATGTTTCAGAATACAACTACTAACTATGCACAGCACTGAGCACAAGTCAATTGCTGCCTAAAGGACAGAAGATGGAAAATAAATCCTTTCAGCTATTCTCAGTTGTTTTCTTAAGGTTTTCCCACCCAGGTCCTTATAGTGCCCTCTTTTTAGACTGGCTCAGTGTGCAGGCTCCAACACTCCTCTTCCTTCTGTTTTCTTTTTTTAAGAACCTTTACCACTTTATCATACTCTGTTTTTTCCCTCTTTACTAACTAAAGGTTTGGGATGAAATTTGTTGTTGATTCCTGGTATAATGATAATATCTGCTATGAGATCTGCATTATATCTTCTAGTCTGGATTTGGGCCTTAGTGTCACTTTGTATCCTGCCAAATAACCTGGCAGAGATTTCTCTAGTCTGTCTCTTATGGGACTAGTGGGTTTTCTGTGTTGTGATACTCCCTTTCCCAGCCAATGGGGAGATTTGCATTGGCTGTTGGGTTCTTTCACAGTATTAATCAAGACTTAGTTTGGAAGTATGGATCCTGGAAGGGGGAAGGGTTTGTGGTGGTTTCACCTCATGTGGGTAATGTAGCAGCATGCCTTTCACATTCGGAGCTTTTAACGTTTGTGTGTGTGAATATACATATTTTTTATTTGTATTTGCAAGGCTTGTAATGTCAACTTGTCATCTTGCCAGTGATCCGTTTGTTCCTTTGCCAAGTTCTCAAGTCATTTCCTAGGTTGTTAGAAAGGATATTCCATTTTTTCTACTGTTCTGAAAATTTAGCTGTGGAGCAAAAATTCTACTGCCAGTGTGCACCAAGTGGGCACTGGCAGCAGCTCCCAAGGCGATGTCATTAGCCAGCTGTGGGCATCCAGTGTTTTATTTCTTTCTTCTTGAGATCATCTGAACCCACATGGTCCTCCTTCTAAGAAAACACATACAGGTCTTGCCAGCGTCTCATGAACAAGATGAGATAACTGGCTGGAGCACATTATAGGCTCCTTCTGGCCCGTGGCCCAGCTC
>Ga0065711_1040365_pt1 | contig 17026 bp, 13 predicted proteins | sample Hoacrofraction12_FD_59098 | JGI IMG/M metagenome (GOLD analysis project Ga0065711, IMG submission 59098) | Hoatzin crop microbial communities from Cojedes, Venezuela - Epithelial fraction 12 v2 (version 2) | ecosystem: Host-associated > Birds > Digestive system > Esophagus > Crop | place... | reverse complement strand
CTCCTGGACAAGGTCCTGTGCAGCCTGCTGTAGGTGACCCTGCTTCGGCAGGAGGGTTGGACTAGATGACCCACAGAGGTCCCTTCCAACCCCAAACATTCTGTGATTCTGTGATTCTGTAACACAGCCTGGCTGTGGTCCCACAGTTGTCTCTTCTTCTGCAGCTCACCAGGCTGGGATGTGCCCTCTGACCAGTCATAGTGAGATAGTGTTAGCTTGTAGCACAGGCAAACTCAGCTCCTCAGGCTTTGCTGCTGCGTGCCAAAAGGCCGCGACACATACCAACCCCGACGGGCTCGTTGCCATGTGTTGGACGTGAGTACGGCGTTTTGACATGGTGATGGGTCTGCTGATTCAGAAGGACAGCATCCTTGGGTAGTAGGCAGCTGGCAGGTAGATTCCTTTTCTTGGATTTAATAACTGCGTGAGACAAAATTTGCAGGCAAACCTATTGCTGATTTTACATACGAAGCTGCTGCACGCAGCCTGTTTGACTAACCATGCGATAGGGGTGGCCACACCTAGACTGCTCCCACAACAGCACTTCTTTGCCCCCCCAGATCCTGTATCTCTGACCTATTTCTTCTCAGTCACAAAAAAACCATTGTGACGTTTTAAAGATTAAATTGTAGAGAAAAATAATAATTTCGATGTATTTGTCAACTGCCATCGGTGCAGTGACGTTTAATGCAACTGGAAATCTACAGTGGTTAATGTGTGATAACATCACCCGCAGCACGAGCACCGCCACGTTAGTGAGAAGTACAGCACACGCAATATTCAACGGAAGCGCATAAGACGCAAACAGCAGTATTAAGTGTTTTTTCCTTCTCAGTATATGATTATGACTTCTGTAGATGTGTTATTCCTTTGTAGTGTGTTAGTGGCAAATTGTTAGGAAGCAGATGGAAATTAAATAAAGTTTCTGACTGCCTGATTTAAAGAAACACGTTTTGCATATCGGACTTTATTGTTCTTTGAATGCCAATGGTTAATACTTTCTTGGGCAGAAAACATTTGCATTCTTCCTCCTATGGCCTTGACCCAAAGTGCATTGAAATCAGCGGGAATAGTTTTGCTGACTTCAAAGACCTTTAGATCAAGCCCAGTCCCTTCTGTGGTTTACAATTTCATTGTTAAATACCACAGAACAGGAAATATTTGTTTCGAGTTATTTTCCCTTTCGTTGGCCACATTGAAAAAACCAGCCTGACACTGAGATGCTGTGCAAGATCCATCGCTGACCGAGGGGTGCCAACGGGCAGCAGACAGAGCCCCCTGAACAGCTCAGAGGCTCGGGCACAAGTGGCACCTTGCTTTCTGTTTCGAGACAAAGGTTCCTGCTCCCAGGAAGCACCGCAGCCTCCTCGCACGCAGCTTGCTCACCTGTGAGCGGTGACCCGGCGATTAGAGTTGCGGTGTCCTCACTCTTTGTCACCACTTGTCCTCAGCAGACCATCAGACCAACACCTCTCCAAACCCAACACTGAACCTAAACGGGGGCCTCTAAAAACCACAGCTCGAGTCTGAGGAAAGTATTTACAGAAACACCTTTCCTAACTGTAAACCTTTATGGCCAGACTAGGTTGTCCTTTGAAACCTCGGAAATTCAGAGACGAGGCAAACGGCTTCACCAAATCTTGACAAAATGCTTCACAGCCCAGCAGCAGTAGCATCTCTGCCCGTTTGCCCGTGCCTCTTCAAACCTGGATCACAAATACATTATCAACAGGATGTTGAATGACATTGAAAAGCCGGGCTCTCAAAGGATGTGGATGTGTTCTCAGAGAACGCACGATAACCTCGTTGCAGTCGTTGCCCCGCTGTTGAGGCTGGTCCCAGACAGCCCACTGGACGCCTGCGTGGATAAACTCTGCAGCTGCTGCGATAATAAACACCCAAAAGCAAGAAGGGCTTTTAAAAGGGTTAAAACCCCTCACACTTTTCACGCATGCCTCAGGCACGGGGAAGGAGGCTTCCAGGCGAGGGGACTGGGAGCCCTCCATGTGGGTAGGCTCCGTGCTCCTCTGCAGATGGAGGTGCCAGCGGCAGTGGGACGGACGGGCTGCAGCAGGATCCTCCCCAGCTTCCTAAACACGACCCTGGGGTAGGGATGCTCTTGTCACAGCACGGCAAAGGGCTCGCTTGTTGAACGGCTTCACTTCTGCTTTCAGAGCAATTGTCACCCCCTTTGTCCTGCCCAGCCCGGCTGAGGCTGGAAGCTGCAGCAGTCCGACTGCCCAGGGCTCGCCTCGAAGGAGAGGCACCCGCTGCCAAGCTCGGCGGACTCCACGGGGAAACACTGCGCGTTATCAGATGCTCAGCACAATCCCCAGCTACGCGTTGCCAGATGCTCAGCACAATCCCAAACTGCATTCACCCCGTTCACAGCCGCCAGAGGATGCTTCTTGCTTTTATGGTTGTTCCCATCAGCTGGGAGGTTCTCTGGCTCCAGGACACCAGGATGTCCTCGTCGTTTAGCAAAAGGTTAAAATTTTCACTTGTGTATACACAAACAGGAGAATCGGAGCTACCTCTTGGTAATAGTTTTGTTGTGCTGCTGCCTTTATGTCATTGCATTTCGCTGGCTTTGATTTCTATTTCTTGAAATCCCAAATAAGTGTCCAAAATGCTCGGTGCCTGTCAGCCTCTGTGCTAATTCTGTTTATATTTTTTCTGTCCAGTGTGGGTGAGATTTAAAGGCATGTTTTAGTCTAACGCTCCAGTGGACTTTGACATTTTATGAGGGACATTATATGTTGTCCCTCCCAGCAAGAGATATGGCATTCAACGTCCAGTTTAGGTATTGGAAGCTGGGGAGCCTGTACTTCACCCATGTCTGGACTTGCTTGCTTCCAAACAGTCTTGCGCAGCACTAATATCCCTTTCAACAGTCAAATAGCTTTTATTGCTTCTTCTACCCAACCTGTGTCAGTGCTCCTTCGTCTATGACCAACAAACACCACCAGTGGTGTCCTCAGACTCGCTGCTGATGCACTCACAACTCCGTTTTTGTCCTTAACCTTTCCGGTACTTGCCCTTATAACTGGGCTAGAAGACTTGATGAAACTTCCCATGAAGTCGACCCTTTTACTATCGGTCGATTAAAAACAAGGGTCAAATGCAAACACACAAAACACAGCTGCCCAAGATTATCTCCAGCATGGGTTGTTTAGACATTTTCTTCAGAGACCAGCAACCGTAGATCCTTTGGAATGGGCTCAGTATTAGTTTTTGATGTAAAATTAAGATGACAGTTACAGACTCAGCAATTTCAAGAGGGCTGATTTCACTGTGATTGTGACTCAACAAGGGGCTGATTTAAACCCAACAAAATTTGCCTCTGGCTCAGCAAGAAATCAATGTTTTTTTCCTGGAGATGCAGAACACAAAAGCTCTCATGCAAAAAATGATGGGCTGCTAAAATTAGATGCACTCTTGTGGTTCGGGTAGTCGTCTGGTTATTCCCAGATACCCCAAAGTAGGTCATTCAGAGCTTAACAAAGACATTTCGCTCAGACTTGTTGACATTTTAGCGCTAGTGGGAAAGACCACCTGATGGGAGGATGTTATCAACATGTCACACTCGGGTTTCTTTCCACCTTGGCAGTGTTTCCGTGCTGCGAGAGCACCGCCGTGTTACAACGCCTGGCTTTTCTTACTTCATTGGAGCTGCCTGAGTAGCTCGTTCTTATCAGCCATTAGAAGTCACAAGAAAATCAAGTTCCCATAAACTGCCATTAAAGGGAACGAAGTTAAGAGATCAGTAGAAACCTTTGGCTGGTAACTTATGGTGGGGGGGGTTTAAAGCTTTACAAAGCAACTTCCCGCACAACTCATGGGGCACTATTAAAGCGGTGTGGTTGGAGAAACATGTGAATCACTGGTTGCTCATTAGCTGAAACTGAACTCGGTCATGGCTATGTCCGCAGCCCTTGGAAAAGCCTCAAGACCTTTACTGGCACCCTGAAAGATTTTCTGTGCCTCTACCCCCCTTCCTGGTCATCGCCATAGCTGAACAATGGCCATGATCCTTCAACCGATCAATACCCTACTGAGATTGATGCAGTACCAAATAGATAACGAATGTTCTGGTGAGACAGAACACAAATAAAATGGGATTCTGCAGAAAGCAGAATAAATCTCTTATTAACTACCGTATCATCAAAAGCAGGTACTGTTGGGGAGCAGGATGATGCAGTTCTACAAGGAGCTCCAGACAGAGCAAACTCCATAAATTTGTGAAGGGCAGCTGCGTTTCAAAAGCAGTTTATTACAGCAGCTTTGCCTCAGAGGTAAGACAGCTCTGCTTTTTATCCTTGTGCTGGTCCGTCATTTACCTGGGCGCTGGGGGAAAGGGGCCCCAAACTGCCCCTGCTTTCCCTCAAAGCGCTGCGTAGCCAGCTGACAAATTAGAAGGCAAAGGAGATGCAAGGCCATCGCTCCTCCAGTGACACGTGCTCCAGCGCACGCGGGGGACAGAAAGCCAGGTAACCACCTGGAAGGAGCTGATGAGGTGAGATGGGCTCTGCGCTGGCCCAGGGCAATGTCTTTACGGACAGCTACGGTCATCAGCGTGGGAGCGCTGGCAGGAGACTCGCCCACGTACAACGCGCTATCTATCTCAGCAAACACGAGGAAAACAAAAGCGAACTTAGCAACTGATCGAGCTAGTACAGGAGAAGTTTGTGGTGATTCCTGTAGGTGCATGCATGGAGAGGGTCTGCAATGGAAGCAGAAAGATCTGTCGATGGAGACGGGCTGCCTGGAGCACTCAAGGCCCCATTTGCAAGCTGAGGGCTTGCAGACTCCCACCCGTTCTTCTGACCTGCCAGTCTACAAAAGCCATGTGTTATAATTACCTCTGCTCTTTTAAGACCCCAGTTATAAAGCAATCTAAATGTTTACCAAAGCAGTCACACCTTGGTACGTGACCATGTAACGTAAGAACTTCAAACACAAAAGGTGGATTTATGGTGACCATAAAATTTTCATTCCCAGTTTCCTGACTTGCAGACTGAATGCCCGACCTTGACACCGCACACCTTCCCCGCCGTTCATGACACCAGTGCTGTACTCCTGACACCCTGAAACATTTGCACCTTATTTTTATTTTCATGTGTCCATCTTGTGCCTGCTGGTTCTTGGTAGGACTTTTTCTCCTAAGTGAGTCTCATTTTGTGTGCGATGCTGGGCAGTGCATACGTAGCAATCTTTAAATCCCAGTTTTGGTCAGTGAGTGCTCTTTGGTTTTGTTGTTACGAGATACTCTTTACTCTCTAATAATTTACATGAGCCTTTTCTCATGTTTTCCAGTTTTACAACACCTTTGCATTGGATATGGATAGTAGAATTGGACACAATATTTTAGCACGTTTTCAGTAACATTGCATAGCAAGATACTACTTTCCCCAGGTTCCCCTTCTCTTCTGAGCCACTGCTTCAGCCTTTTTCCCAGAGCACAGAGCTCACAGGAGCTGTTCGCTCCCGGGGACCCCACGCAGTTTTTGAGAATCACTGCTTTTTGGTCTCTATGCCGTCACCCTGTCCACGTGATCTCTTGCTCTTTGATTAATTGCTTTGCATGTCACCGTATGAAATGGCACTTTGTTTGAACACATCCAGATTACCAACCTTGCTGTATACAACTTTCCTCTCCCTTGTTTGCCACATATATGGCCAGTGGTGACCGCTACCACTGTGCCTCTTTTGTAATCATCTCTTCTTTGTGTGGTGGAACTGCCCATCGCATTGGGTCGAAATAACTCCACCTTCGCAAAACCAGTGTGACAACAGAGTTTACTCACCTAGTTCTTTTGTTTCCCCATTGCTGTAAAAATAGGAGGAAAAGGTATTTTGTTTGTTTCTTGAACTACAAATGTATACAAATACACAGAAGATTTGGAGAGCAGAGTGACCGAACAGAGTTTTGTAAGAATGCCTAGATCTCAAACCAGGGAGACATATCTTCTGTATTCAAATGAAAAGGACTCAGTATGTGCAGGCATTTGACAAACGAACCTGCAATTAATGCCGTGCACCACAACACCCAGGACTTTAGAATTTAATGCGGACTTAGGCACCTAAGGCATGGATTAATCCCACTTTTGATTTCAGTGCCTAAATTAGCTTTGTCTTCCTAAAGAAAGAGCAGGGGATGGGTAAGGGAGAGGTATCTGGGTTGAACTGAGCTCTTTTGGTAACCTTATCTCAGCTCGCCTGTAGAGGGAACCAAGGCCAATGAGGCTCCTAGTTTCAGCCCCCAGCTCTGTGCCGAAATGGAAATCCAGATCTGGCAGCCCATACACAGTGAAGAAGAGGAGTTGGACTTCAATACTGGTCTTAGTGTCAGTGTCTGCATGCAGGCACCTCAGACTAGGAAGAAAACAGGAGAAAGGTGTATCTGTATCCTCAACAGCCTTTGGTGCCTATCTTAATGCTGCAGTTAGCCAGCACTTCAATCCTGGATTCAGAGCCCGATGTTCTGTCCTGCATCTGGAGGGTAGGCAGGGCAGCGGGGCAGATTCTGGTCATCCTCCTCCCTGGGCTACATCTGGCACTGATTGCCTGCCACGAACTACGTCAGCAGTCCTAGGTACAGAAACCCTAGACCCTCTGCTCCCTCTCGATACCCAAACGCCTGGGCTGAATATTTAGGCTTGCTTTGCTTCTGCCTTTCTAAATCATGTTTTCCTGGCAGCACACGATGATCCAGCTTGAGCAGGAATCGGACAGCGCTCTGCCCTCAGCCAGAAGCCTGGTGGTAAAGCAAGCTCTCAAGAAGCGGCAGTTACGGAAGCAAGACCCTGGAGAACAAGCCAGGCCAGTCACTTGGTGAATGTGCGGTGCGCTGTCCAAGATGGAAGACACCCTCATCTCGCAGGCCAGGTGACCCCAGCATCTCAACATATCCAGCCAGCCAGGCTGTTGAGAGAATTTAGGGTGACTAGAGCGAAAGGGTGACTTCCTCAGTGCTGAGTGCTCGTTTGTGCCAGAGAGCCGTTACATGTCGCCCGAGTCCAGAAAGGGCTGTTACTGAGTGCACTGAACGGCAGGACGGTGGTCTCCTCACATGGTGAGACCCCAGAACCTGAAATTCCAAGTTGTTCCCCATAAGTTTAAATTTCAAAGATGCTTTGTTTTCCCACTACAGTAATGCAAAACGCCTGCCCTAGCACATAGAGACAGATGGTTTTGCTGTGTCATGTACGGAGAAAGAGAGAAGCGGGAAATTCACAGCCCTGATGCACTTCACTGCTTGTTGTTTTTCTTCCTTCAGGGCACTGATCCTTCCAGGTTTTCTTAGTTTTCAGCTCCTTGAGATCTGTATCACCCCATTACTAATAAAAAGAATTTGCCCTGCTCCACCCCTTCCAGGTCAGCGTTGGCCACTTCGATCGGCACAGCTCCACTTCCCCGTTTATCTGTGGAGGAACCATACCTGCGTGTGAAAGTTGCTGAAGCTGTAACTCTTGGGAGTGGCTATGAACGGTACTCGCAAGACTCATGCTTTTCTATTTAGATACTGAGATAAATAATCTTACCTTCCATTGCTTATTATTTAATCTGCAATTGCTCATTGTATTTCTGTTTCTCTGAGGCTGTTAGAAAAGACACAAGCCTAATTTATCAGCAACAAACACTTTATGAAGAGCAGACAGCTGGGAAGTGAAACAGATGTTGAAACTAAATGCTTGAAACAATCTTCATCAGGAGGATTTTGTTAATTCCTCTCAGGCTTTTGGACTTTACAGCTCTGCCAAAGTAACTTTTTGGTAAAACTTGTAACTATACATCCGTTACCCAGTGAACAGAACAGGCTCTCCATCCACCTCCAGGCTAGCAAAGGACGCAGTCGCAAGGACCAGCAGCAAGCGAACAACCCTTGGCAACATGTGTCAGACCACAGTTTTTTCAAAGCCAACATTGGCTCCTCTTCTGGAAGTTGCTTGGAAGGAATGAAGTCTCGTTAACATAGCTGCAACTTAGTATGCGCTTAAGAAAAGCCTTTCTTGCACTAACTCCATTAAAATATCATGAACACAGATCTAGAATTCTTCAGTATTCTCACCTGTGACTTGTGGCATGCAGGCTTCATTTAGCCACCATTTTGATGGAAATTTACGTTACTGAAAATAAATATAATTATTCTTCTGTGTCTTTCAACACTTTGCATGTCTTCAGCTCCACTGTCACAAATCTATTTGCTTTAATTAAAATCTCTCCTGTGTTAAAACAGGCAATCACAAATAGCAAATAAAAATATTTCAATAAAAGTGGGTACGCGTGGGAATCTGGTTGTTCTCTAGCGGTGCTACTGCATGTTCGGTTAACAACTCACACCTAGTGAGCAGAGACGCACAGAATTCCTCGTCCTGCTTCACTCCAGAAGAGATGCCAGAAGCCACCACATCAGTAGCCCAGATACTCTTGGTATCCCACCCGTGGCAGCGCCCAGCTTCAGGCAAGGTTTTCGAGAGAAGCAGCAGGCAATTGGTTAATGACAGTGGACAAGTTTCCTGTTATCCTCACCAGATAGCAGTTTGTTGCACCCAGAAGGATCAGAGGAAGCGAGAACTAGGTGTATAGCTACAGACTCCACTAATACTGACATGGTTGGCAGTGGTGGAAGGCACAGACTAATCGCAGGGCCATCTCCTCCTGCTGAATTTAGGAGGCAGCCTCCAAGACAGAGAATGTTTCATAGAAATATTATCAAAACATTAGGTAGGGAGAATGAAACCCAGAATTTCAGAGGTGAGCTGCTAAACCACACGGGTAACCCATCTTACAGTTTGTGGATTGTTACAATTAGTTAAGTTACAGACTGGCACTGTTGTAAGTGAACAGGATGACCAATTTATCACTGCTGACAATTGACAATATATGGTCCTGTAAAGATATAATCATAATTTTTATAACATCTACTCTGTGGGCAGGTTCTACCCAAGCATGTAGAAAAAACAATTTATACCCTAAAACTGCCCCCATAACTGAGAAGCCCTTAATTAGAACAAACCCATGAAATTCTGCAATAAATGACCGGACACCATTAAAACAGGAGATACTATTCTACTGTGTACCCATCATCACGCCTTGCGAGCTGTTGGACTGCCAGCAGATTACTTCAGCTCTAAAAACCGAGACAATGAAGTACAACAAAATTAATCAATTTAAGCTTGATTAGGAAAGAACACCATGAAATGGTGACTCCTTTGAAATATGAGGGTCTGAAATACTCCAAAACAAAAAATAAAGAGCCTAATTTCAGTTTAAAGAGAAGAATTTTTTTCCAATTCAAACAGTACACAAAAACCAGGCTGTTGTTCCCCTGTAGCTGCCATCCTGGATTATACCAAGCGCCCAGGAAAGCAGGCAACAAGAGGTGGGTCCACGTACATGAAGAGGGAGAGAAGAAGGAGGTGAAAAGCATCACCAGAAGTTTAGAAAAATCCTACAAATAGCCAAGTATTTTTCCTTCCCTAACTTCCTTTTACCAGATAGTTCCTACGATAGAGACCTTCACAGACAATTAATTTCTGGGATGATTTATCAAGCTACAAAACATTATCTGTGGTCACCTCTACTACAAACTTATGCACACATGACAATGTTTCCCAACAAGGTGGAAGATTCTGCAGTTAGTCTGAGCACCCCCACTAAACTGAGATCAGCATCTTTCTGTGGAAGTCTGCTAGCGATGGAGAGTTCACAGTGATCTGCTCTTGCAAAAAGTCTCGAGGACCACTGACTTCAGCTACTTCCATATGAAATATCATTCTAAACACAGGATGAAGTCAAAACAGTGTAATTGCCCAAGCAGAAAAATCTGAACTCCTTCGCTGGCATACACTCCCTCAGTTGTGGGAGACTGATTTATTTTATCCACCTCGTAACACATCTTCCTTTCTGTCCTCTCATACTCGCACACTTCAAATACTGAATAGACACGAACACATTTCTGGTACTTCCTTACCCTGGCAGCCTGAGAATGACCAATGAGTCAACATGTTAAATAATCTGTGAAAAGTCAGCACGCCACTTCAGACCACAAGATAGCTGGCCTGGCCTTTACAAAGCTGTAGGCACTGTTGATGGGCACCACGAGATGGCTAACGCTGCACAGCAAAACAGTAGGTTTTGACAGTTAAAACTGCACACAAAACCTAACTTTACATTGAAATACAGTTTATTTTCTCAAAGGCAAGCAATACCATTTGTCAGTAGGTAAGTGTTAAGTGTCAGGCAGGAAAACTGTACATTTTCACTCTGGGCTGCAGGATCCAAACCGTTGGAGAAACATAGTGGAAATCTTTCACTATACAAAGAGATCTAGAATTGAGCACAACATAAGGTGAAGAAACAGCCATCCCCGGGATGCCAAAGGCAAAACATTAGCACCAGATTTTTTCAAAAAGCAACAGTATAGCTATTTACAGATTTACACATAACATTTGGAGGCAGCCATCTTCAGGTTCCCAGGGCGAGAGATTTTCAACACAATTTTAAAAAAGGAAAGGAAAGAATGGTGTCTACGCAACTGTTCTGTGAAAAGGATAATATATATATATAGCATTCACAATATTGCTACCTTTTATCAGAAAGATCTAAATCAAAGTACTGTATACAAACACATTGTAATTATATTATTATTCACATTTCACATACACATTTCAGAGTAACCACAATACGTAAAATTTTTTAAATGCCACAGATAAAACAATGCACACTTTTCTCCAAGCTAAGAGACAAGCATAATTTATTTGGGAATTGTTTAGTTTTGGGTTTGTTACGGTTAAGGGATAAGTTTAAGGACAAAGGGATCACTTGTCCTAGGAACATAGCAGCAAATAACTGTGAGATGCCAGAGACTACATTTCTGAACTAGGAGGAAGAAACTAAGGGCAGCTGTAGGTCTTGTAAAAGGGTAGCTCCACCTGACCTCAGCCGATACACATCAACGTAATTTCATTAAGGATTTGGTCCAGGTGTACAAAGTAGTGCACTATAAGGGGAGCAACAGTCCTTTTGATGTTTGCATCTGTCTGTACAAGAACCAGTTCCAGAAGTTTTTTGCTCCCCAGTTCCCCAACTCGCGAGGAATTTGCTGATCAGCACCTCTCCGGTTCTCTCACTGCAAAAGAGAGGATTCAGGTACAAAGGACAGAACAACTTTTGTGAACGCTGCCACTGCAGGAATACTGGGAAGAACTATTTTCTCTCTCTTTTCAACACCTAACTACTTGTATTTTCAACCTGCTTAGCTATGGACTGGCATTCACATCCACCTCAAAAATGGCTTCTTGTTGGGCACCTGTTTGCCTACGGAGAGAGAAATGTTTTCTGTACTACAGTGTAAATGGCATATACACAGTCATCCAAGACTCTCCTTTGCCTGCAAAACTTTATCGTAACATAGAACTTGACATTTAGACGCTACAGAATTTCTCTGTAGCTATCTGAGCAAGTCAGCGTAACCTTTTACTGCGCTAAAACACGAGTTAGCACCGCTTTTTAGAGCTACTGGAAATCATCTGTTGTAAGTCAATGGCAGTGTTACCAGAACACAACCAGTAATCTGGTACTGTGAACTAGCACCCTCTCATTTATCATTGTGCAATGGAAAAAAACAACCAAACAAAACCCACTTAGGTTCACAGTTACAAAGCAGAGATGCTCCGAGTAACACGCAGTATTTACATGGCAGAAGTTGTTTATATTGTGTTTGGTAGTCTGAGAAAGAGGGAAGAACGAACAGCACTATGTAGGTAGGTCAACTGCAGTATAACTTCACCGTCTACGTGAAACCATCACAATGTTCAGCAATCAGAACAACTACAGCAGCAGTGTCCTTAGCCTACATTTACTTTCATAAAGTGTAGCGGTTTTCGGGGAAGAAGAATAAAAACATGCATAGAAAGCACAAGAAAGAGCAAATGAGCTTTCAAAATAATTTAGATCAGGAAATGTTTTGAACAAAATCAGCACAGTACTTCCAGCCTGTTTCTTAAATCAAGTACAACTTGCTAAAGAAAATTGCTTGCATTGCAGTAAGAAGGTGTACAACTATGTCTTGCAAAATAATTTTTTAAAAAAATCTTCAGCAAGGTAGCCATTAGGTGATTTGCAAGCTGGTTTAAGAAGTGTTTAACTGAGACTGTAAAATTATTTTCTGCAAGGGGAAAGTGCCATCCTATATACAGTATTACAAAAAAGGTGTCTGATGCCACAGGATCAGAGTGACGCTACAGTTCAGCAATCTGAATATATTAGCTATAAGATGCACGCTTCCCCTATTTAATGTGTTTAAAAAAAAAAATTAAAAGCCACTAAATTTAGAGCTCCTAAATTTGTGTGCATTCATAAATTGCTGTTGGGTTTCCCAGCAGTCTGTACAGCATCTGCACATAAAGAAAGTGTACAGCCTATTCTAAAAACCATTGTTCTTTGCATGGACAACTGCCACAGACTTTCAGCTTACTGAGCAGAAAGGTTAAGAGTGTATCCTTTTTCTGTGGAGCTGTCTGTAAGTTACGCAATGAGAAACAGCTGTAGAGTCCAGCAATAAAAATGTGTTCTGAAAAATTAAATACGTCATCCCAAAAAAATGAAAGAGAACATTATTGCTGTTGTGAGAGCTATTTTTCTCTTGTGCACTTGTTTCTCTACTGGACACTCAGACCAGCCAAGATGCTCCTTTGTATACTTGGAAATTCCCCCATCCCTTCCGTCTTGCCCAATTTTCACATCCTTGGTCCAACTCAGTCCTCTTATTTGAGCCGTTCAGGTTGGAGGCTGTCGGTCAGACACTTCAGTTGCTCTTCCCCCAGCTTGATCTTGTCCTCAAGCTCTCGCTGCTCAATGATGAGGGCCGACTTCATTTTTACAAAGTGCTCGTAGTCCGCTAAGTTCTCCTCACTCAAGTAGTTCGCCAAAATGTCAAAGACAATGCGCTCTCGACGATCCAGGTTTTCCTTCAGTTCTTTTGCATCTTCGTGTTGCTGGGTCAGCAGCTTCTGCTTCTCTACCAATGTCCGCTTAGGAGAAAAGAAAAACAGTTAAAAATTGACTGGGTTCACCAGGCTGGGACAACATCTTTAGTGTGTAAGTCTGAAGTCTGTTTAATCTGCAAAGACAAAGACTTTCCTGAATAATCAAGAGAGGTGGAATAAGACTGCTCCTTAAAGGGTAGTCTAATAAAATGCATTAACAAACAGGAAAAAAGAAGTAGGGAATCAATGAAAGATGCACCATAAATTTCTATTGGCTTCAACAGCAAGAACTTCAAAGACTACTTTACTGTTTAGTAGTTCGAAATAGTTCTATAAAATCCAGTTGCCTTTGAGAAACGTCCAAGTTCTCCAAATTAAGACTTCACTCGGCAACGACTTACATCTTCAGTACGCAGCACCAAACTTCCACACTGTAACAGCTGTGGTTAGAGAAGCCATTAACAGACTAATTAAGGGAACAATTTATTCTTGCGCAGCTCCTGACACTGTGGTATTTTGCAGTTCTGCTGCAATCCACAAGGCTTCTCTATGAGACGTGAAGTCGTGTCGTCTTCAAATATGAGCAAGAGCGAGAGCTGGGGCAAGACAACAGGAGGGAAGTACAAAATAAAAAAAAAGCATCATCTTCCCAAAAGGGCTGTAAACTTCCTGCTTCGTGCAGGAAAAAAGGAGGTTGAATGGAGAAACACACAAAGAAAGCAGACAGGAGCCATGTCCCATTTACGCATCTGTACGAGCATTAAGGATGAGGTACATCTCACCCAACGTCATCTGTCTACACAGCAGCCAGCCACACCTGAATCGCTCGGCTACACTCCCTTAGCAGTGTATGGAAAGAAAGAGAAGCATTATTAATCTGACCTATTTCAGATGTCTGCCTAGAAGCGATTGCCTTTTTCCAGCGAGAGCATGGCTGGTCTACTCTGCTGTCATGAATCCCTGTACAGACTTCTGAACTTAATTAAAAAGTTCCCCTAAGAGGTACCGCTCCATAGCTGTCGGCTTTGCTTCAGAGATGAATTTTCTTCAAGAACCGATGTCTTCCAATAAACCACAGTCTGTTCAAATAAATGTGTCCTTTTTTTCATTTGGACTTCATGTTAAATCACACATGCTATAATAAGCCTAAAGGATTTACAGTAAAGCGTTTTTCTAGACTACAAAATAGACTACTTTCAAGATAGAACTATGAGACAAAGGGGGATACAGACGTATCGGTCCGGGTTGCACATGTATCCTGTGCTGCCTCTTTTTCTCTAGACAGCACAGTGCTCAGAGAGTAAAATGCTTTCAGACTTGCACTCTCAGTGTACTTAAAATATACAGCCTAGATTAGCTCAGGATTCAAGACAGCTACGGAAGACAAGCCACAGAAATCACACATGATTAGGAAAACCACAGTTCAGTCTTCCTTTGAGTATCTGCCAGGGAAAAAATCCCACTGCAAGTTGCAAGCAGAACCTTCTGCTGCAAAGAGATGGAAGTACTCTTCTCCTAAATTCACCAGGGGAACTAGCAGCGAAGTCCAAACTCAGGAGCATGGCTAGACCGCTCCCCAGGGCAGCCTTGCAGCTTGTGTGTATGCTGAGAAGCAGAAGAAGAATTAGCCAGAATCTGAGGAACACAAGAGGGGATATATCAGCCAGCTGGTGGCTCAGTTGTAGAGATACCTGCCTAACCTTGGGATGAAATAGCTCTGTTTTTCAAGCCATTTTCTATCATTGTCAACAGACCCGAGAACAATCAAATGTTTAGTCCTTCATAACAATTCCCGAGATTTAAGTTGTGCGGTTTCTTCTTACCAAACCTATGGCATGACTTTAAGATGAACATGAGTAACCTGACAGTTCAAGGAAAGTAAACACTACTTTCGCCATGAACTTTGCATGACACCTTAGCACCTCCGCCCTCGTGGAGGTTCAGGGAATTACCTGAGACAAGTCGGATGCAGAAAGGTAGAAGGCAAATGAGACACTTCTTGTATTTGCTTTTACCTCTGTCAAAGATGACAGACACCAGAAAGCCTGTTTCGAAGGGTAAAGTGAAATACATCGTGGCAAGGTCAAGACACCATTCTTCAGGAGGTTCTTTGAGCAATGACTCACCAGGCCTAAAGGCGTAAATGATGTCAGATGGTGTTATCTGACTGACTTCAACCAACCAAAGCCAAGCAGAATGCAGAAAATTTTTTTGCAGTTGGCACACAGGCCATCTGAAGGTCCTCTGATGGAATAATCTTTGGCCCTTTTTTTTCTTTCTTAAACTGCTATCCCTGGTACTTGTCCCTAGTCTTGCAATAACAGGTCTTGTGGGTTTAGGCACCTGACAACATCTGTGGACTGCTGGTTTAGCACTTCAGGGTTCTCAACAGACCCTGGCTTTGATTGATAAGGAAAGTAATGAGAAGACACTGGTCTCACTGTGTGGAAGGAAGGGGGCTGGTAGCTGTTTCAGATGAAGCCTCTTTCAGAAGCTAAAATTGAAATACCTGATAGTGTTCCTTGTGGCAAACGAGACCTACGATGGAGCATCTAACAGAATATTCAGCAGTGACCCGAGGGCTGGAGCACCTCTCCTATGAGGAAAGACTGAGAGAGTTGGGGCTGTTCAGCCTGGAGAAGAGAAGGCTGCAGGGAGACCTTACTGCAGCCTTTCAGTACCTAAAGGGGGCCTATAGGAAAGATGCGGAAAATATTTTCAGCAGGGCTTGTTGCGATAGGACAAGGAGTAATAGCTTTAAACTAAGGGAGGGTAGATTTAGACTAGATACCCTTGAGATTTTTTATGATAAGGGTGGTGAAACACTGGCACAGATTGCCCAGAGAGGTGGTGGAGGCCCCATCCCTGGAAACATTCAAGGCCAGGTTGGACGGGGCTCTGAGCAACCTGATCTAGTTGAAGATGTCCCTGCTCACTGCAGGGGGGTTGGGCTAGATGACCTCTAAAGGTCCCTTCCAACCCAAAGCATTCTATGATTCTATGATTATTTGCTGACATACTGTTTTATTTAGAAAGTCTGCTGAGCTGTTGGTGGTTCCTAGAAAGTGCAAAACTACAACATCAGCTTCAAAAAAAAATAATTTTAAAGAAACCAGTGATCACTAGGGATACAATCCCCAGGGATGGAAGTAATCTCCCCGGTTTTATTTACATGGTACATTAGTACCAAAATACCAAGTAGAACAAAATGCCAAAGGACAACCAAAAAAGCCACACGCGCCTGTTCAAATTCAAAGATAAGCCCATGTAACCCTACATGCACTGTATTTATAGTCAAAGTACCCGGGGACTTCATCCATCTGAGAAGCATCTCTGCCCGTAAGATATACTTCTGATGTTACTATGGCAAGGCTTTGGTGCCAGTATATGAGAAGATGAATGGAGATTAGAATATGTTAGGGATCTGGATTTCTGTCAGTCTAAATTTGACAGCATACAATTTCTGACTGCCCTTAACTACATCACCTACTCACCTTCTTCCTTTTCCACACCTAGCTAATAAGCTATTTTTATCACGGCTCCCCAGCTGTGTTTCCTATATGCTCACATCATCTGGTAGCTCTTTCCTCAGCTAACACTCCCATCTTTAAGCCCATTAGGCAACTGCAACCAGATTATAGAAAAAAAGAAGTCTAAAAAAGGATTACATTTCTTGAAGTTTCAGAAGCTTTGATCTGCCCTCTAATAAGCTGTCAAATACCTTCCCTTTGCCTCAGTCGGAGAGGGGTCTGGACAGCCATTAAGCAAGTTATGTTTAGCAGCAGCTAGGGCCAAACAGCAAAAACACAGCTTCAAACTAGTCCCAGCACTTGCTGGTTCTTACTGGTGAAACAGCGGAGCATGCTGAAGAAACATGACATGAATCCACAGCCTGTGGAAAAAATTCTTGTTACAACACTTAGGTGGACTGCTGGCATTTCAGTCCAAAGCTACAAGCCAAAAATCCCGCTTCACATTCATTTAACTGCAGAAGCTAAACTCACTTGACACACACACCCCCCCCCCCCCCCCCC
>Ga0065711_1040364_pt1 | contig 17026 bp, 7 predicted proteins | sample Hoacrofraction12_FD_59098 | JGI IMG/M metagenome (GOLD analysis project Ga0065711, IMG submission 59098) | Hoatzin crop microbial communities from Cojedes, Venezuela - Epithelial fraction 12 v2 (version 2) | ecosystem: Host-associated > Birds > Digestive system > Esophagus > Crop | place... | reverse complement strand
CCCCCCATTTCACATCATGAGGAATTAGTTGTCTTTGATTTATCTTAGTCTGGGACTCTGGACATTTATTACAGTGAACATGATCTTTGTGTGTCTCCATATCATACTGGTATAGAGAAATTGGTCTACTGCAATATCCTGCACTATGTTGCCATACTTCAGTGTTTTAATCTTTTATTGTATTTAAAAAATGAGTTTAAAAAAAACCCACAACAAAAAAAAAAAACCAACCAGAAACACCGCTTATAATGCATCCTACAATGTACCCTACGTTTATTGTGTACTCTTAAATTTATCTTCATGTTTTTATCTCGGGATATATTTATCTTGCTATTTAGAAATGACTGGTTGTGCATACAACATAAATAGATAAGACTGACTTCTCGCTAAGTATTACACTGTGGTATTTCTGCTTATTGCTAAATCTATTTTAGATGAATGAGTACAACAGTTTTTCAGTAATACAGATCACTGGAAACAATCTCAGCAAAATCTCAAAGAATCATATAGACTTTTGTTTTAAGGAGGAAATTTCTTCTAGGGATTTGTGGAAGAGATCTGATTGTATCTGTCCCTTCCCATGTTGAAATAATTATAAGAAGATAATTTGTATTCAGGATTAGTCTGCTCTTTTGTATTTATGTGCTAGATTTTTTGTAATAAGTTATGGAAGACTAATTTTTAAACATATATGCCTTTTTTTAAATCTGTAGGACATAGACATGCACTACGAACCTACAGACACTGCTGCAATGGCTCGTACTTCCAATCTCAATGAAGAGCTTGGACAGGTAGAGAAAAATTACTGCTTCTAACATTGTGTATGAAATTATTCATGTGGTTTTACCATCTAAATTACTAAAACAATGAAAAAATTATATTCTCACCTTAGTCTTTGTTTATTTCCGTTTTCTTTATTTTGTCAGATATTTTTAAAAGCACTTGCAATATGTGGGAGTTAAATTTTTGAAAGCTGTATTAAATGAAGAAACGCTGCTTTATATATCAATGTGTATCACAGAAGGTTGAAGTGTACCATTAAAGTTACAAAATCAGAGGAATTCTAAACATTAAGGCTGTCTGTGGCATAGAAGTTTAGTCTCTGTAGATACACTATGATAGTGTATATGTATATAGTATGTTGGGGTTTTTTCCACACACTCTGCCTTGCTCGGAAGAGACAGTGGGTATGCTCTAGGACTGAATCGTGATTGTGTACATTCCCTCTTTTTTTGCCACTGGAGATCAGAAGCGATGAATGGAACAGAGGCTCACAGCTGAATTAAGCCCTGAAAATTTGGGCTTAATTTTTCATTTTGCTTGAGAGTTCTCTTTTAATACTATATCTTCAAGTGTAACCAGCAAACTGATTGGAATAAGATTATTGAAGAGAACATACAGCAATAAACTAAAGAATGAGTTATGAAAATACTATAAAATCAGTTAGGCTTTTCACAAGAGGCCACTTGCTGTATGTTCTGCATTTTATGGAAGTAAGACTTTGTAGCAGTGTGTCTAGGACACAGGGCATGCTTCCAGAAGCACTACATGTTGTATTTGCTATTTCAGCCAATTGTGTTTGCAGTCTTGCTTTAAAAACATGCTAAACGTACTGCTTTCTGTTACACTGACTGGTGATGCTAAACTGATTCTGTAGAAAAAATACTATGTGCTCATTTAATTGAACTTTATTTAATGTGCACAAGTATACACATCCTTGCATTTCCTAACCTAGGTATTTTCATAACTCATTCTTTAGTTTATTGCATGGGAACATAAAAGTTGGTTTTAGCTGTCCAAGAACAGTAAAGAATAACATCATTTTAGCCATATAGCAATCAAGTCTTAGGGACAAATATTTAAGAGATCTCTCTTTTGGGAAAACAGTACTTGTTAAGTTAAAATGTTCTGACATTAGTCTACACAGAAGAGGACAAGGCCTTTGCCTGCTGGGTTTAAGAAGTATGTGCAGATAGCAAAAAAATTTGGTTCTCTTCCTGGCCTTAAAGTGGAGTATGATCTCCTCCAGTAGGGAAGACACTGTTGAGTCTTGGCTTTCCTTCTGTCTCATTTTACACAATCTGTCTGTTTTTTCTCTCTCTGCAGTTAGCTTGTCATTCACATTCCCAGACACATTCCCTCTTTTTGACTTCAACAGTTGGTGTCTTCATTTCTTACGTTTCTTATCAAAGTCTACTTTACCAGCAAGATATAGTCAGACTTCCTGGGGTCTCCACTTTCACCTTTTTGGCGGATTCTTAATTTGAGCAGATTTTTGTAGGGAGACCAAAGGACTCTCTGCTAACTAAAAGAGCACATGTCTTCTCTGAAGTACGTGAGGGAGGGCTGCACATAATGAAGAGAAGATTTACTCTAAGAGATCTTCAGGTCTTAAGAAAAGCAAAACTTCGGTGTTGGAAAAAAAAGGTTGAGTTTTCTTAGCTGCATTTCCTGTTGTCCCATTCTGCCTACACAAAGAAATAAATACAATTTAAGGCATAAACCTGGCTTGGAAGATTGTCTTCTAACTGTTGATTTGGCAAAATCATAATCCCTCAGGAGCAGAATCTTTAAATAGGAGGTGCTGAGTAAATTTTACTGATACATAGCCTCATTAGCTCCATCTATAATGCAGTTAATTCCTGATTAAGAATACTGTGATTTTTTTCTTTAATGGAAAATAAATTGTAATGAACTAATATTGAAGTTTACCTTTGACTAATACAGCCTTTGTTTCATCACAAACCACTTCATTTCTTCATATATTGACTTTTTTCTTAAGATTAGGTTTGAACTAAATGTGAATATATCAGATACATGTATTTCGGCTTCAGTTTTTAAAATACTTTAACTAGTAGTTTCTGGAGAGGTAGGATTTATGATGTTAGGGAAATAGGAGACCAGAGTAGGTAGAAAGGAATGTGTTTCATCTATTCTTGCAACTTGGCATTTCTGAACTGTTCGGTTTTTTACAAATGTTTTGGATTTAAGAAGAGATTTCTGTGTCACAAAGAGGGATTTAGAAATGCATGTAGGTACTTTTCTTTTACTGTATTGCTTTTGGTGAAAAATTGAATAATTTCCTAGCAGAGCCCTTTGATCTTCACTAGTTTCTTGTGTTTCAACAATATGTATAGTAAGGAATAGTGAAGTATACCACTGTGCACTGAAGCAAGCCTAAGCTTCCCGACATCCTGGGTGATTGCCAGGTTTGGAAATGGGTGTCAAGACTGTGCATCTGCTACATTTATGTACTGTATATTTGTGGGTTGTTTCTATAAACCATGAAGGCTGCAGAACTGGTAAAAATATTTGGTGTGTCGATAGTCATGAATTGTGCTAGTTACGTAAATAACCGCTGAATGTTAATGTATAATGAATTTTATCATTCATTTAGGTCAAATACATATTTTCTGACAAAACGGGTACCCTGACATGTAATGTCATGCAATTTAAGAAGTGTACTGTAGCAGGAGTTGCTTATGGGTAGGTATTTTTATATACTTTTCTTGTCTGTCTACCTTTCTTTTCCTCTGCCTGTGCGTATATACCCATGCAGTAATACTACAGTTAAAATAAACTTACACTTGGCAACTAGGAATCAGTTTGTTCGTGATTATGAAGCGTTACTTATAAGAGGTGTCATCGCTTCAGTCATGACATCCCTTTCTGCAAAGAGAAACAAAAATAAAGTTTAGTTACCAAAGGCTTACTGCTGTGATGCAACTTCAGTATGCATGGTTTTTCTGTTGCTCAGTCTGTTTGATGTTGTTACTAAAAAAAAGTCTTCCCTTATACTTGAAAAAACTTGTGTCGTTGTTCATGCTTGCTATTTTATGTAGGCACATGCTCTTGCACTAAATAATATGCACAATGAACAAGAATTTTAACTACTACCATCCAAGTGGCTTTTATGAATACTGTTATAGTGGCATAACTCCAAATATCAATATTGCTGTTAAAAAATCTCTCAAAATAAGTGCAAACAAAGCATTTTACCATTTTTTTGTCAGCAGTTGCAGCCACCTTCTTCAACAGAGTTTGTAAAAGCCTGGAACTTCTAAGGCTGTTTACTGGAAAAAAATTGATTAGAGCAATAAACAGAACAGAAGCACCTACATTGTAAAAGCCAGTGTGGCTTAACAGTATGTGATATGCTGGACCTGGACTGATCTCAGAGCATTGAGTAGTAGATAATTAGACACTACTAGAACTTAGTAGAGAACACACAGAGGTTACGAAAAGTCTTGGGGTTGTGCTGAAGGCGATGATTTGGCTTTTGTGACTTTATCATTTGGATCCCTTCGAAAATCCTAGTTTTCAGGGGTCTAATCTAGGCTTTCTATTTTGAGAAGACTTAGAACCTTAATGCATTAACCATACTGACAATTCTTTTGAGTTGTAATAAAATACAGTTCTAACCCTGGTATTTCAAATATGTATATAAACGTGTGTTTTTATAGAGACAGAGAAAGCTGAACTTCAACCACATGAGCTAATTTTATGACTTCAGAGAAACTGCTCTGAGCTAACTATTTTCAGGTTCTTTGTGTAGCAGATTTCTTAGAATTAAAAAAATATATTAATGATAATGACACATAAAAGCAGTATTTGATACTTCGTTCATTATATATCTTCATCTGAAGTTTGTATAGCACAAATTCTAAAATTTCTCCTTAGGAAATCTAAGTGTGAATGTATTTTTTAGGAAAAAAAAAAAAACAACACCCTGATTTTTATTGCTATGCTTCCCAGCTCCCATCCACCCCATTTTGAAAAGACATAGATGCACTTTCTGATGAGTATTATTGTTCAGAAAGCAGTTTCTCTTTACAGTGAATAGCTGTTACAGCATCTCTCATAGCTACTCAAAGAGCAGAGTCACTCTGTCTTTCTGTATTGATGCAGATAAGAAGTTTGGAACACAGAAAAGGGTGAAAGTGTCTGTTTCATTGCCCATGCCTCTGCTTTCTAAGTGCATTATAAATTGTGATATATTCAAACCTGTGTAACAGGGCAGAGTCCTTTATGTGCTATGGCTAGCTTTGTTCATCAGCATTTTGTGAACTCACTCAGACAAGCTGCATTAGCATAGCTTCAGATAATTAAAAAACTACTTTTTGTTTAATGAGAAACTGTAACAATGTATAGTTACTGAAATATAAAGCAGGATTTGTAAAGAGGGCAAATGCTTTTGTATCTGCTGGTATAAGTAAGTAGACAAGTTTTCAACTGAACAGAAATGGTCATTTATAATTTGTGAAGCCTCAAGAGAAACATCATTTTTTTGCAATATTTTGTTGTTATCTAGACACTAGCAAAATACTTGATTGAAATACCTTCAAAACTTTTTTTTTTGGTAATTTAATTTCATTAACAAACTTTTATACATGATCCACTTTTTTAGCGTTTTTGATTCTTTTTCCTCTCCCTGTTTCTGTTTTTCCCTTACTACTTGTGCAGCCATTGCCCTGAGCCTGAGGATTATAGTGTTCCTTCAGATGATTGGTAAGCTCTCAAAATCAATTAGTGTGTGGTGTTTGTTGACGATTCAAGCTTAAAACCAGTGAAGGACATTTTTAGAAACAGAGCAAAATGTGAGATATTTTACTGAGAAGTTATTTTAGCTTCGAATTGATGCAGACCAACAGAGTCTTACACAAAGTTATGCCATCAGAATTCTGCAGCATTAGGTTGTGTACTATGGAATACAATTGCTAATAGGGTCACTGAGGTATATTACAGTTATTCTACTGACGATATTGCACAATTCAGAATTACTTATTGGAGAGAAAGTTTTGTCATTTATTAAGGTAGTTGGTATTAGAGTAACTTTGGTCACACTTTTCTGCTGTTACTTTGAGATTATTACTAACCTATTACTAACATGTTTGAGGAAAGAGTCCATATTTCATTGAATCGTAGAATGGTTTGGATTGTAAGGGGCCTAAAAGATCACCTAGTTCCAACCCCTCTGCCTTGGGCAGGGACACCTTCCATTAGACCAGGTTGCTCAAAGCCCCATCCAGCCTTGCCTTCCAGGGAGGGGGCATCCACAGCTTCTCTGGGCAACCTGTTCCTGTGCTTCACCACCCTTAAAGAGTTTCTTTCTAATATCTAATCTAAATCTGCCCTCTTTCAGTTTAAAGACATCACCCCTTGTCCTATCCCTATATACCCTTGTAGAAAGACCCTCTCTAGCTTTCTTGTAGGCCCCTTCAGGTACTGGAAGGTTGCTCTGAGGTCTCCCTAGAGTCTTCTCTTCTCCAGGCTGAACAGCCCCAACTCTCAGCCTTTCCTCACAGGAGAGGTGTTCCATTTTCATGGCCCTCCTCTGGACCTGCTCCAACAATTTTAGAGTGAAATATATGTTAGAAGTTATCATTCATATTTTATTTCCTATAGTTCATTTTAGAATATTAGCACTACCTAGCTCTTAACTGAAACTGAGATTAAAGCACCCAAATACACTTGGGCCAACATTAATCTCTTAACGGGGACCTCAGGAAAGACCAAATCCTGGCTTCCTTTCTGCTGCCATCTGCATAATGCATTGTGCTACTTCATCTTTCTTTATTAAACTAAATATTTGCAATACTATTCAAAAAAAGATCAGATGGGGAAAGAAATGTTGTTTACAGTCTTTATATTATCACTACTGTATTTGTTGAAAGTCACAGCAAGATATATCACACAAAACTGTAATGTCTTTTAAAAGTTTGAAGGACAAAAAAATGAAAAATTCTCCCCACATACATATGAAAAGTGGCACACATGCACATCCCAAAATCTTACCTAACCTGAATATCCTTATTTGATGTAGCAGCAAGATGTTTCGCACAAAGATGTACAAGTGTGCTTAACTGCACACAAGTGAGTGGTTCCGTTAAAATAATGCAGTGCTTATATGAAATTAAGCATGCTTGCTTATAAGATATTTATGAAATAAGACTGGGTTTGACTAATACACATCAAAATCTTTTAAAGTGTTCTGTGAGATGGATAAACTGATGCCTGAACAGTAGTTCAAAAAGGAAAAAAAAAAAAAAAAGAAAAACTACTTCCCCTTTATAAGCGATGAACATCTTGTAAATACTTCTGAAATAAGATACTTAAGAAAATTTTTTTGTAAATCTATTGTAATTAATAGAATCTGTTTATGACAGTAACATTTTTAGTCCTAAAATTTCTAATGTACTGAATTCCAGATTTTTTAAATCTTTTTTTTTGTTTTATTAGAAAGAATTGTTTTCCAGTTTAACACAACATATACCTGCAAATATTTTTCCTTTTTTTATCACTGAGAATCTGGAATATATTTTGAAGTCTTTCTGTCAGAAATGTTAAGCAAACAAAGCCTAAACATTAGAATCTAAACAAATTCAATGTATCTGAAGTTGTTGACATCTGACACTGCAAGATCTATTTGCTTTGTATTAAAAAAAAAAAAGTATTGGTGAATAAGGAATCTTTGAATTTCTGCTTTTATAACAGGTTTTGGAAAAAAGTAGTCCTTGAGTGGCTGTGTAGAGGAGGTACTGCCATTTTATATTCCTTCATGGTAGTGCAGGACTAAAACAGCTCGCTTTTGGTGTTCATAGAGAATCTTTGGATTATTTTTGATGTATGTGGCTTATACTTCAACTTAAATCACTGAATGGGTTCATTGTCTTCTAAGATTATGTGAGCCAAGTCAAGTTCCAAAGTAAATGAAAAAAATACTTTCCTCTAAGTGGGTTCACTTTTCAGCACAGTTTTGTTTCGCTGAGATTCAAACTCAACAGGATTGTCTTAATGCTCAACAGTCAGCTGCAGTAACAAGTCTTCCTGGAAGTATCTATCTTTTTGAGCTTTCAGCTTCAGCCAGAAGATTTATGCAATTTGAGACATATTAGTGTATGACTTTATTTCTCCAGAACAATCTCCACCTTGCATCTCTTCAGTCCCGTTTTACTTCACCATTATTGCTGTCTACTTTATCCATCAGTTTACTAGGTTCCTTTTTGATCATGAGTAATATAAAACAAACCCTCTCCATGCAGACTTCCCTGATGTCTGAACTCAATTTGCTTATGCTTTTCAGATACTGGACTTTCTTTTCTGGAACCATTTGCAAACCTATTTCGAAACAGCCAAATTCTCAAACAAATGTAATCGCTTCAGGCATATCTCATTCTGAGTCCTTTCAGTAATCTCATTCTAGAGATCAGCAGACAGTAAGCCACGGTCTTTACACTCTAGATTTATTTTTACATCATCCTGCATTACCTGAAGTTGGCATAGAAATTTCCCTGGATTTAAGTGTATTTATATAAATCAAGGTTTCTTAACATTAGATAAACTTTGGAGGTAGAAACAAGTACCTTTTCACTTCTTTTTTTTCACAGTATGTGATTGCAGCCTTTATTGTAACCACTACAAACCAAAATTTGTGTTTGACCTTAGCACAGTAGTATGGATAATTTGAATATAACTTGTTAAGAATATGCTAATGATGATCTCTTCTTTGCTAATTATTTCTAGGCAGGGCTCACAAAATGGAGAAGAAAAAATGTTTAGTGACTTGTCATTACTGGAGAATCTTCAAAGCAATCATGTAAGTTATAGAGAAACAATTACCATTGTTTTGTGAAATCAAACCATAGCTTTCAGTAGGTCAAAAGATGTTGTCTTTTGAAGGAACTTAAATAAATTACGTATTTACACAAAATCTGCATGCCCTCATGCTTACTTCTATAGTTGTTGCTAATACATGTTAATTAGATCCAGACTGGTTTTTTTACCCTTTTTTTTTTTATGGTGTGATTCAGATTTTATGAGTCTGAAATATAATAGTCTTACGTTCTTCATTCTGTGGGTTTTTTAACGTTAATCATGCTGACCGTATGATGTCATGGGATCCGTCAAAGCTTTCAGGATCAGTCAAGTTAACTTACTATCCTGACATGACTTACTGTTTTTGTGCCCAGGCTTAGAGAAGAGTCAGGAGTTAACCATATACATTTTTATTGTGTGCGTGCTTCCATGAGGTTAGATCATCAGTTCGGATGATGAAGTGGAACAGGCATTCTATAGGCTGGTATTTGCCCTGAAGAGACAATAGATTTTGCAGAAACATAATAGATCAGTTTACGATTTAACAAAGAAACAGTATCATCATTACTACTTTCTGTTTGTCATTTGTACAAGAGATGTGGTGAGATCTCACCTGCAATCCTGTGTCCAGCTCTGGAGCCCTCAGCACAGGAAGGTCATGTACCTGTTGGAGTGGGTCCAGAGGTGGACCACAAAAATGATCCGGGGGCTGGAGTACCTCTCCAAGGCTGAGAGAGTTGGGGCTGTTCAGCCTGGAGAAGAGAAGACTCCGGGGAGACCTTAGAGCAGCTGTCCAGTGCTTAAAAGGGGCTTATAAGAAAGAAGGGGACAGACTTTATAGTAGGGCCTGTAGTGGTCCCCCATGGCAGGGGGGCTGGAACTAGATGATCTTTAAGGTCCCTTCCAACCCAAACCATTTTATCATTCTACGACTCTGTTTTTGCCAAATCATAACCAAGAACACCTACCTTAAATAGTGTAAGTGTTCTCTTTTTGAAGAGTGTAAATAATTTACTGTTTTCTTTCCTTAAATTTTGTCTTTCTGGGAGGATAATTTCAGGCTAACTGGCAGACATTGAAGCATTTTGTTGCTGCAAATGGGGAAGTTTTAAATACTAAACACTGGAGTGCAACTCTCAAGTGTATCTAAGGCAGAGGGGCTCTTACACTTACCTGCACAGACCATTTTCAGTGCTAGTAATATAGGCTGCTTGGAAAAGGCATCATCCTGTTACTGCTATTGTCTAGAGAATCCTCGATGTGCAGGTCTTTGAATCTTGAAAGTTTTCTGGTAGATAAGTAGTAGTATATATAATATGAGCATACAAGCTCTAAAAATGCATTTATGTACATCTTAAAGTCAAAAGTTCAGGCACACATTCGAAGAGAGATTTCACCACTGTATCTTAAATGTCTTCTGAAGTGCTTTGGAAAAAAAATCTGTGATTCAGGCTTCTGAATACATCTTGGAGGCCCTCAGTGGAAGAGGACAGGAACCTGCTTCCATTATTGTTACTGCACTGTGAAATTGTTAGTTTTTCAGAGACTGTTGTATGTTATATAGTAATTGTAATGTTATCTTCATTACTGACACTCGTAGTCTGCTACTAATGTGAAATACTATAAACAAGCTACAAAAACCCTCAGTTGAGGTGGCAGCTGCTTTGAGCTTATGTAGGGGGAATGTTCGGGTTTCTTTTGAACAACCATTCAGGAGTCAGTTCATTCATGTTGCAAATTTCAGCTGTACTAATAAGGTTTTTAGCTGTGTTCGTCAAAAACAATCAACTATTTTGCTTAGATATATTCTTTTCCTCTATTTTTGCTAGATCATTTAAAACTGTTTGAGCTTTGTAGGCTCTGAAGTGCCTAAGACATTCGTCTAAATATCTTCTTTAAAAGCTGTCTGCCTTACCTTGCAGCATTTTGGACGTGATTTTTGGGTTCAGTTGCTGCATCTTTCTTAAGGTTCTTAAAAAGTGTTGTCAAATATAGTATTACACAAAAGTAATGTAAGAGGGAATATTTTAGTAAAAAAGACAACATCCAGAGAGACTTCAGCGAATAAAGTAAAATTCTTTCAATGCAGCATTCAGACTTACCTTCCCTGTAAAATGCTAATTTGAATTATTCGATGTTTTTGGTTATCTGCTTTTGACTGTTATGAAGCAAATGCCACTAAATTCTGTCTGTATGGCCTGTATGGAAGTACAGCAGCAAGAAGTTATTCTGCATGCTGAAATTAATGTACAGGTAACGTCTGGTTTGTTCAGTTGTTGATAGTTTTTAAAGAAGAGAGGAAAAATTTTTAATTAATTTTTGTTGACTATTATTTGTCCATATCTATTACTACATTTCAGTTAGTTACTGCTTAAGTGATTAATCACACTGACACCTTTTTTTTTATTAGCCAACTGCACCTGTAATATGTGAGTTTTTGACAATGATGGCAGTGTGTCATACAGCAGTTCCAGAAAGAGAAGGTGATAAAATTATATATCAAGCAGCATCTCCAGGTGAGACTCAAATAATTGAGTGAACGTACAGTAAAATATTCTATCAACTCAAAAAGCAAATTTTATTCAAAGTTTATTGTTTTTGAAGTATCTTCCAAAACTGGAAAAGATAACCCTTAGAAAAAGAGTTGATGTCAGCTAAAATCAGTTTTGTCAAGAAAGGATTTAAACTTTTCTAATTTGCTTTAGAAAATACATATGAATGCCCTGTGGATTATATAAGGGCAAAAGGTGATTAACCATACAGCACTCCTAAGGTGTTGCCACATTGCTGTGGAAGTCTGAAGAAAGTGCTCAAATGCAAATAGAAATCAAACTAGGAGACAAGTTGATGTCCTTGCTTGTAAACCTGTTCTGTACTTGGTAACCGTGGTATTGATTTAGAGCAAATACATTGTTTGTAATCATAAATGAAAAAGAAATGTTTTTAGTAGATAAAAGTTGCAAGAAGTTCTACTAGATAGTGAGAAAATATTGTACTGCAAAAGGTCTGGCTCAAGCCTTCTGTGGTTCATAGGCAATTTTTGAATTCAGGAAGTGATGAAGCAAGGCAAAATGATTAAAATACGGTCAGCTCTGCTGAACTACCGTGTTATTACAACTTATGATGGGGTAAATAACATGAAGTGCAGAGAGTCTCCAGCCTTCCTTTTTCCTGTCTGTGCCAGCTCCCAGGTGGCTATCTCTCTAAATTCTGTCCTTCAGATATTGGGAGACAAGGGCAGAGGTAGGGCCATAAATAAAGCTAACTGGGCCGTGACAATGTTCTGTTGGGCATTGCAAACAAATTCCATTTTGACATCCTGAGCCATTTGGAGAGCACTGATGCCTATGGGAGACTGTGTTGCTGCTTGAAATGTTTGCTGAATGTAGGCATTGAAGTTACCTATTCACAGGAATGATTCATCACTCTTCTAAAACAGAACTTACACAGAAAGAAATGTATCTTGTCTAGTACCCTACTGAGGAAGGTGCTTGCCTAGGTGCTTCAATGAGGATGTTCTCGTTATTGAGCTAAAAGGCGTGTTCCTTTGAGGGCTTATTTTCTCTGAACTGTAAACTCGTTTCATCAGCTTTAACAGGAGAAACAAAGAGTTCGTTCCAGCACCACATCTAATCTTAAAAATCTGTAAAGGAAAAAGGAAGCCAAAAGTAGAAAAGCTTGGACTGTGCCCATGAAGTCATGGGGTAAACCAACAGTTTTCTGGTACAGCTGCAAGGTAACCAATTGCCTTGTTGCAGATGAAGGAGCATTGGTCAGAGCAGCCAGGCATCTTCGGTTTGTATTTACTGGAAGGACACCTGATTCAGTAATCATAGAGTCTGTAAGTACACTGGAGTAATGTTAGTTTGCTGTATTTACTCTTGCTGTATTAAATAATTTTTGAATAACTGCGGCATGGGACATATCTGTTGAGATATTGTTTGGTGGTTTTGTTTCTTTTGCTTGAGGTTTTTTGCATTATTTCTCACCTTTTCCTGCTTTTTTTTTTTCCTTTCTTCTTCAGTTGGGACAGGAAGAGAGATATGAACTGCTAAATGTCCTGGAATTTACAAGGTAAACAGCATGTTGTGCACTTAATGTCTTTTTGTGAAAATACTTTTATACATTTCTTTTATGGATGAAAATATTTGCATTTTTGATATTTGTACAGGCAAAGTATACAGGTTGTGTTGCTTTTACATCTGTAATATATGATCATACTATAGGCAAAGCAGTGTAGATGATTAAGATCGTACTTCTGGTTTTATTTTAAAACATTTTCAGAGGCATATATTTTTTCCTGTTTTCTCCTTTTTGGCTAATATTTCTCACTTTTGCTTTTGTGCAAAGATTGAAAAAGTCTCGATCTCAAAACTTCAACAAGTGATGTGAGAAGACAGTGTAGGAGAGCATTTGAACTTCAAAATGTCTTTCTGAAAGCTCTGGCACTGTATGATTAATGAAAAATTTGATATTTGGGGGCAGCAGTGAAGATTCAAAGAAGTGTTATACATAATTTGTGTTCGCCTTGGCTGATAGAGTGAAATTTTGCGTTTGACCTGAAATATACTTGCACAATTATGACTTGTTTAAATACTCTGGACTGAAACCCATTCTCTTCTGAGCAGCATCACTAGAGCATTGGCCAGTTAGTTTTCTTGGAAACTGAGTTTTTCACGTACTTTGCTTTCTGTCAATTTGTAAAAAAAATTCTGTCAAAGCTGTTGGAATTAGAAAGGTACCCATAAGAAATCTGGATGCAGCTTTGCTTGTTATGTAAATCTATTTAAAGTGTGTCCATGCATATCGTCTGTGTTCTAAGTATTCATGTAGCCCCATTGCTTACTTTGGCACAGGATAGGGAAGGAATTTATATTTAGAGGAAGCTCTTTTTTTCTTAAAATTGGTACTGTTAATGGTGCCTGTGGAAAGTGATCATTGTCGTTGTTTTCCTTTCTGTCCTGTTATGTTGCCCTGGAGCTTAGCTAAAGAAGCAAAAAGATTGGGGGAATAAAAAAAAATCCAAGGAGATACTGGAGAGATGGGCTGAAGGTGTATAGATTGGGTGAAATGAGAGAAGTAGTTGCCTGTAGTTGTAATAATAGCAATAATAATGTGAAACATAAAGATCACTGCAGTGGGAAAAAATAATGCAACAGAAAGTAATTTCTATCGTTTTGAATGTCTTTTAATGACTGCTTGCAATTAGTGTTGGCTGTGTGTATTGTAGAGGACATACATGCAATTTTTCGGGTTTATGCCATGGTTTCATTTTTCTGTAGGCATTACTTTCACTTTATTTTCTGGAAAGTTAGCAAGTAGGTAGCAGAAAGTGTGTTGTTGTTAGATTGACACCGGTGAAGGTTTATACTGCATTCATGGAGTAGCAGTGAAGGAGTCCTACTTTGTTTCTGGTTTGGATCTTTGTCTGGATTTCATGGATCTTTTTAAACTTTTGTATCCGTCTAAAATTGTGATTTAAACAGTCATACTTTATGGAGAAAGGAGACTTGCTTTGAAATCTTAGCCTTTGGAGGATTAAGTTTTTTTGGTGGATACCCATCACCCAGCTTTAAGCATTCGGTTTTTGTAGCTGTTTTTGTTCTTACTTGGTAATATTTGGCTTTGCTTGGAACTGCCTTGTTGGAAGCACTAGAGGTCACCCTTGTTCCACCGCACGAGAAATTTTGGCTCCAGAACATGACACTATCTGTATGGGTAGGAGCATGTACCTTTGGAGAAGTAATCTGTAGCAATTAAACTATTGAGTTAAGGGTTTCCAGGTGTTCTGAGTTTTTTCCCAGAAAAAATGCAAAATAATTCCTTGCCACCTTCCAGTACAAGTCAGATGAGAGTCTTCTACAAGTGGAGTGCAACAGTGGCAATATTTGATAGGATAGGATAGTCTTTTGGAGAAGTATGTTATGGAAGTAAAACTTGTAGGAGTGCTTGATAGAGTTGTCTTTTATGGTATTCTCTTTTTACAGTGATTGTAGCTGTGCCTGTGAAAACAGAAGTAGTAGATTTATGCAAAATGGTAATTATACATTGTTCGTAGCAAGGAAGTAGCTCTCAGTCTAATTGGCAGGTGAGCATACTGAAAGCAATTTATAATCCTTAACCAGCTGTCAGCTATTCCGAAAATGTAGTGCTAATCTCTGTGGAGCAAATAGTGTATTGATAACTTGTGCTGAGTTTAGGTTGCGTCCAGTAGATACTCTGCTCAGATGCCACAACTGGTGTGGTACCTTAAACTCAGTAAAGTGAAGAGTTGTTCAGACCCTCTGCTCTTCAGGACTTCCCATACTGTCAGGGCAGGAATTATGCAGTGTTGTGCCCGTTCTTGTATTCTGTCACCTAGAACTGTAACAAATAGAAGAATCACAGCTGTCTCTTGGAAGCCAAAACCACCTCCTAGGGTATGTATCTACGGGCAGGTGGAAGCAAGGCACTATGTGAGTTAAGGATCCAGAAGCAAAGAATGTCTTAAGCTTACTGTCATCCGTGTGCAAACTACATCTACTGTCTTTTCACTGGGGCCGGTTGCAAGGATGAGCGTGATTCTGAGCATGCGAGTCCTTGTTTCAGTAAGCATAAGCGATGTCCATTATCAGTGCACAAATTGCACATCAGTCTTTGCATCAGCATGTCATTACTAGCAGTGCTACTGAATGAGGTTTTGACTTGTATCTGCTTGTTTTGTTAGAGGAATGAATTGATTTTTTAGCACGAGAATTAATTTCACTAGCAAGTATTGAGTATAGGTGTAATAATAAGATACTTCTGGAGTATGTACCATCTATTGAATTAATGACTGATATTCATCTGCATCCCTGGGGCATATCTCCACAGTCTAGTGGAAACAGTCTGTGATAAAGCTTCTTGTCAAAAAACCAATTATTTTCTTATTCAGAATGCCAATGTATTTACCTGAAATACAGTAATAGCTTAACTAGTCCCCTGTCTGATCAGTTTTATGTATAATTGACATTGCTTTGACTGTTGTACTGGGCAGACAGAAGGCCTCCTTCTAGGGCATTTGAGACCTTATCTTCTCTCCATCATTCAAAGAGGTCCAGAATATACTGATTCTGTTCTGTGACTAAAGACTAAGAGTTCTAAACATAGAAAAAGAATGAGTAGCTGACAGAGGAAGTACCAAAACCTCTGTGGCTGTGTGCTTACGCTCTGAAGAAATGTTCATCTTAAACCTGAAGACAAATTTTAAAGTAACAGGGGGCACATCAAGAGCTACTTCTGCATTCCCTGATTCTGGAAGTGTCAAGTATTGTGACTGAGGGAGATACTTCTATCCCCTTAAGATGCTTCTGTCTATCTGTAATCCTGTGGCAACTCCATGGGAATTACCAGCTATTCTGCCTCTTGGGTAACCCTTTGGGTTGTGACAAGCTTGTCAGTGTACAGAGTTCACGACAGTTGATTTGCAGGACTCCATAACACACAAGGACACGGAGGCTTTATTTTCTAAATTTCTTTATCACAGGTTACTACACATTACTATTACTAAAGCAAGTATGCTCATAAATAATAAAGAAAGTACAGTTACATTTTAATAATGACAGCAATCAATAGTAGCACCAAGTAGGTATTTCCATACGTTACAAGTTGCTACTAAATTATCACTAGTGAAGGAATAAACTTACTATTGGTTAACTGTATGTGCTTGCACACACAAGTATATATATATTATTCAAAATAATACAGGTACAGCACTCGCCAGGAGTGAGGCCTCAAAGCGGATGACGGACAAAGTCTCACTTTGAAGAGTGACAGTCAGGAGTCAGCCAGGTGTTCCTGGTGATGGTCCAATAACTTGTCCAGGAGATCTCGGAGAGAAATTCATGCAGGGGGATTTCTGAGACAGAGGGGCTTCGTTTTGGGTAAAAGCAAGTAATTTTTTTATGGCAGAGACATAAGAGGCCATAGGACGCCACCACCTGGAGCAGTCAATAGATGCTGCTGATTTCTGTTTTTCACCTGGGACAGCCAATAGATGATGGTGTTTTCTCTCAGACCAATTTCTACTTTTCCAGACTGTTCTCGTGTTCTTTCGGCTAGGACAACCAATAGCAGTTGTCAATTGCTACTTTCTCAGGATGTTTTCTCCCTTTTTTAGACTTTTTCACCTCTCCAGACAGTAAGTTGCAGTAACAGTTCCTTGTTTTGTGCTTATTGATCATATCTTAGGATGCCTCTGATTTCTAGGTACCCATCTGTACTTCAGAGATGCCAGCTGCACTTCTCAAGAATGTTTCTGGTTCCCAGGCTAGCAATTCCCAGGCTGGCAGGCATTTTCTTTTTCAGTATTTCAGCAGACATCTTATGTTCAGTACTTCTCCCCTTATAACCAGGTCGCCTTTATGGCTGCTCATATCCCTCCTATGGTGAAAGAAAAAAAAAAAAAAAAAAA
>Ga0065711_1040363_pt1 | contig 17027 bp, 8 predicted proteins | sample Hoacrofraction12_FD_59098 | JGI IMG/M metagenome (GOLD analysis project Ga0065711, IMG submission 59098) | Hoatzin crop microbial communities from Cojedes, Venezuela - Epithelial fraction 12 v2 (version 2) | ecosystem: Host-associated > Birds > Digestive system > Esophagus > Crop | place... | reverse complement strand
TGAGGGGTCTGGAGAACAAGTGTTACAAGGAGCAGCTGAGGGAGCTGGGGCTGTTCAGTCTGGAGAAGAGGAGGCTGAGAGGGGATCTTATTGCTCTCTACAGCTACCCGAAAGGAGGTTGTAGTGAGGCAGGTCTTGGTCTCTTCTCCCAAGTAACTAGCAATAGGACGAGAGGCAATGGCCTTGAGTTGTGTCAGGGGAGGTTTAGATTGGATATTAAGAAAAATTTCTTTACTGACAGAGTGTTCAGGCATTGGAACAGGCTGCCCAGGGAAGTGGTGGAGTCCCCATCCCTGGAGGTGTTCAAAAAAACATGTAAATGTGGCACTTCGGGACATGGTTTAGCAGACATGGTAGTGTTGGGTTGATGGTTGGACTTGCTGATCTTAGAGGTCTTTTCTAACCGTCATGATTCTGAGTATTTGATGTATCTGTGGTGAGTGTAGTTAGATACCGCCAGTGGCTAGTTATCTTAGAGCTCTCACCTTCTACCTTTAGATAAAATATGTAAATGTTGAGCTCTTAGTAGAAACCTTTTTTATTTTCTTAATGGTGATGTTACTCTTCAAAAACATTCTAGAAGTCTAATTTTTAGCCATGTCACTAATTTTCCGGTTTTGTCCCTTTGGCTTGCCTTTTTTTTTTAATGTGGTAAAAACCATCTGGTCCGTTCGGCCTCCCGTGTCACCGCAGTGAAGCGCCGGCGGGGCTGGCCGCGCTGCTGGCTGCGGTGACCCCGGGCACTGCCCGCTGCCCGGTGCGGCTGCGATCCGCCAGTGCCCTGGGCCGGGGGCAGCGCGGTGCGGCCGTCCCCGCAGCAGGCATTTGCCGGGTGTTGCACCGGCGCTGTTTAGGTGCTAGCGGGGTGTGAGCTCGCGGTTTTGTGCTGGAACCTGGCTGCGTGCCGGGAATGTGGCCTGGCTGGTTCCGTGTTGGCTTCGGCGCTAGAAGGGCCCTACTGTAACTCATGTCTGCCAGCCGATTAAAGCTGCCGTCGTCTGTTTAGGGCTTTGATGTGCCAAAGGGAACCGTCGGGGTCGGTGGAGAATTACATACTTTGGTTCTCCCAGATCTTACCTGCTGCCCTGTATGCTTTTTGTTTGCCGTCTACAGTTAGGGAATAAAGTAAATTTGCTATGTGAAGCCGTATATGGTGTTAGCTCTACCAACAGAGTTGAACTCTTTATGCTTTCTGTTCATGTTTGTTACATAGTGGGGTAACTAAATGCTATCTTGTTCCTTTCTGCTGATCTTGCAAACACAAAGTGGAGTATATTTCTCTATTTTTACTAGAGACGTGACAGTTTTCTGTCAGGCTGTTTTCAGGCTCAGTAGAATATGTATTCTGGTTCATGTTTTAGAGGTGGTGAATAAATGAATAACCTGCGTATAACAATAAATTTCAGTTCTAGTCACTGCGTCTTAGCAGCAATTTGCGGTATTTTGTGCAGAAGAAAAAAGCTGTGTGTATGGTGCAAACACAAATTGAAAAAGTAGCCCTGGGAATAAAATTTTTGTAGGTCTGTTTTGTACTTGAATGCAGTACTTAGCGGATTTTCTGTGCTACCCTCCCTGCATATGCCTGTTGTAAAATAAAACAGTAGCTGCTTGTTCAGTTTGTTTTCTCAAAACGCATACATTCTTTGAGATTTTTTTAAAATGTGTTGAATGATAAATTTCTTCAAGATTTCATTACTGTGTTAGGTGAAACGTGGAGGGAGCACAGGGGAGGAAAACTGTAAATGTAGTTGGACTCAGCTCACAATTACTTTAGCAGATAAAACAAAATATGCAAATATCTCCTGAGCACTCTGAAGCTGATCTTTCAGACACTGACTGTCTGTATCCCTAGCCAAAAAAGGACATGTGATAATTAGATTTTGAAGGACCATGTGCTGTTGCTACAGAGCTAAATATTAAAATGCAAGAAAGCAGACTACCACATGGCACAATTGATTTTTATGGCAGTTCATGTTTAAGTGCTCTCTTTTTATATTGCCTTTTAGGTTACCTAGGGTGAAACAAAATTACAGGCTTGGAGACTCTGGAAAAGCTCAGCATCAGCATTTGAGGTAAAAATGAACATACTGAAGTAATCTTGGGAGTGTCCTTCTTGTTAACTTTATGGAATGGATTGGAGTAGAAATGTTCAGCAAGATCCATTTTGCATTTAAGTTTTCAGTATTGATTTAAAAAAATCTGACTTCAGAATCTCTCTTCTTAGGTCTGGGAAAACTCATACTTTAGGGGAATAGATCATGTAAATTTTTTGTTTTGGAGCGTTGAGAACATTGTAGACCTGCTTAGATACAGTATTTTTGTTTTAAGTTGTAGTTTTATAGAATGGCTAATATATCTATGAAATGCTTTGTCTTTCCTGATTTTACTTGTATAGCTAAATGTATTTTTATGCAGATCACCATCTTAATTGCACAATATTTTTATTATTAAAAAACAGATGTGCTAATGTACTTAGGGAAGAAATGGTAGTTGCTTTTTCATGAATTTACTGTATTAAATGTGGCTTCAAATTGAAATACTTTAAAGAAGTTTGAATTCTGATTTTTTTTTAACATTTAACTGAAGTGAAATTAAAATACATGTGCATGAAAGAGCAGTACAATTATACAGAACATAGTAAAAGTTATGTAGAGCGTACTACTGCTGTATTTCTCAGATGAGCCAGTTATTAATATTAATCGTAGTAACCTGTAAATAGAATTAGGGAAGTATACTTTACTTGCACATTTAAACTACCAAAAAGTAGCTTTTAAATCACTCTTCTAAATTTTTATTTCTATTACTAAACGAAACTAATTCATGTTCGGGATGGACTTCAATAGTTCATTTTCTGTCATCAAGTTATAGTGTAGGGTTGACACATTCAAAATGTTTATAAGCAGCTGAATTGCCACAATTAACCATGCTATTGTAGTTCCCTTTTCAAACCAGTTTTATAGTTCATAGATTTTGTTGCTGTTTTTTTTAAGAGTTGAAGCTTGCAAATTATGCAATTAATCTACAAGCTGATATCATGATGTCAAAATGCAGTTTGGGAATCATAAACACAGAGACTGCGGAAATTAAAACGGTAAGACTGTGCTTTGTAGTATGGGAGAAGCAGGTTTTTATGTATCATTGCACTGTATTCTCCTATTTTACGTTTAAAGCTTCTTCAGGACCTTAAAGTAATTTCCGTGTGTGAGGTTACAGAAATGTATTCTGAATTTCTTTGGGAAGAATAATGAAAGGAGCTACTTTATTTTGTCCATAGATGGTTAGATACAGCAGTGGCATAGATAAAACACATGCTTTGATATTTCTTGTCAAGCTGAATATGATTAGAAAGGTATTCATTTTTTTAAATGGGGAGGTGGATTTTTTTGGTGGATTTTATATTCAAATGTGGTTGAGTTGGTGAAATACAATCAACTAAAAAAAAAAGGGGGGGAAGAGGGGAGATACAAAGGGTGGCCATTAGAATTGAATTTATGTGTTGTTCCAGATAGGAGATACAAAGTAAATGGTTGGGAAAGTAAATGACAGGTAACTCGTTAAGGCCTTAGTTTCAATAGTATACTTCAGTTTGAATTATGAATTCAGCGAAAACAGGAAAAGAGGCTATCTGATTAAAGCTGTGTAGAAGAAAAATTGATACGTAGTTTGATAACACAAGGAAGATGGAAATGTATCCAGTTTCATTGCTCCTCACCTTGCCTTGCATCTTTGGTGCCATACACTTCATGTTTTATCTTTTGTCCTCTGTGTCAAGGAGGTAAAAGAAGAGGAATCTGCATAGCACCAGTTTTGTACTGCTGATCAAGCAACTGCATATTTAGGACTGTTGCACAGGGCCTTCTACGCATCATTTTAAAAAATCAAATAGTTTGTTCCAGAATCTGCCTGTGTGTCTGTATTTGTTAAAGGAAACACATCCCCTTTCTAAACTTTTATTCTGAGTGCCTCATGTACTGATGTCACTATAGATATGCTAGAAAACTGATTTTTGTTTTTACATTTTATTTCTACACTGGTGAATGCCCTACACCCCATGTATGTTACACTGATACATAGTGGTATAGTCTTTTTGCTTTAGAGTAATGTACAGCAGCAGCATAACCATGGTTTTGGTATCAGCTGCTAAATGAAGGGGGGAAAAAGCCTTTTCCCATTAAAATAAAACTTTCACTTGTTTCTGAGATGTTTGAGTTTGGGGCTTTTTTTTTCCCAAATAAAAAATGGGTGTGTTTGTTTTGGTTTTTTTAAGTTCTCTGAGAGAACTGTAGTTACAGGAGTAATATTCACAAAATACACTTTGGTAATGTTTTTGGACTATTACAATAAAAGTAAAATCCTTTTAAAAAGTACAGTTTTAAAAGCAGGTTTAGAAAGCAGATGATGTAGGTAAGTAGAAGTCACTTTATTGCAGACGTCTGCAGTAGTTGGTATAGAACATCCTCAGTGAGTATTTTACATTTTGAAAATGAACATTTACATTTATTTTCTACTCTGTATTTTATATTTGTAATATTTTATGGTTTTCTTTTTATTTGTTCCTCCATTACCCAAGTAAGAATTTTCAGTGTTAGATCTTTCAGCAAGTTAATGTTTCATGTAGCATTCGGACATAAAACTTACTGTAAAGAAAGTGATATTCAGACTGTTCAGGTGTTCATGTAAGAGAATATTTAGACAGCAAGATTCTGTTCATGTTTTTTGTATACATTACGATTTATTTACTTTAAGTGGATTTTTTTTTCCCCACCCCTTAAGGCTAACTTTTTTTTTTTTGGCTGATGCTGAGCATGTTTTTAGAGAATAAATTAGACATTCGTGGACAAAGATTAAGACCTACAGCATTAGAAATATTTTTTGTATCACAAGTATTATATTGGGTACAATTTTACAAATCAATCTTGATGAAGAAAGCAGATTAAATACAATGCATATGGCAGTAATAAATTTTTGTTGTTAATAGGAGATAGTTGTAGTTTTGCCTTAACTTGATATGAATAGAACACATACTACGCACGCAAATGGTGTTAAAAACCTGAAAGGTGTGTCCCCAGGGCTCTGGTCTCTTCTCTGTTTACTTCAGAGCATCATTCTTTGAATGTTTTAAACAGTCCTTGGAGCAGGACTAGATTTAGGAAGTTTTATTCCAGGTGAGTGCCCTACTTGGTTAGGGTTGTATTCTTTAGTGTTTCGTTGAAGTTTTTTTGTGCGCCAAGGGACTACTTTGACTTTAGTGTAGTCCCATGACTGAAAAACCTACACAACAGTTCCAGAATTACTGTAGACTGGAAGAAACTGCTAGTAAGTGTTGCTGGCTGTTCATTCTCAACCTTGTGCCCTTCTGAAATTAAGTTTTTTAAATGGTAGAACAAGGGATTAGTTCAGCTCTGCGGTATTATTTTGGTGGAACAGATAAGCTTGGGCGCTGTGCTGCTTTGTCCAGCTTCTGTCACCTAGTCTAAAGCCACAGGAAGCAGGACTTGTTTCCTGTGTTTCTCCTTCCAAATTCAGCTGCAGCAAATTCTTACAGTTTCTTGTTCTATCAATTTTCAAAATAACGCAGTTGATAAAGATGGGCCATCTTAGCAGACATCTTTGTTGCTCACAGTGGCTGAGCAGAACTAGTTTGGGTTTTTCTGCTTCCCTGTTAGCTAACTTCAGATAGTGAGGTTCAGTTGACTTCTGTCCACAAATTCTGAACACATGTACTTGCATCTCAGAGGTTTTCAATTTAAAACCGTTCTTCGAGTAGACTTTTTTTTTTTCTTTATGTGTAGATGGTCCTGTATGGCTTTTCTTTTATTGAAGAACTTGGTATTTTCCCTTGCTATTGAAATAGAGACTTAGAGTGATACAATTACTTCATTATTCTGGCTTACTCTCTGTAATAACATTGACACAGATCTTGTCAGATCTTATGTATTTCCAATACAAGTAATACAAATAAAGGCCAGGACTAGGAAACTTTAGCACAGCAAATCTGTGGTTTAGGGAGGAGATCTTTTTCTTTCTACCTGAGTTAGCATACAGTGGGAGGGAATTTAAACTTTTCCAAGTGTGTTCTGCCTTATGTGAACTTAACTCTGTTCTTTGGCTAATTAATTTTGCACTTTATCGTAGCTAAAAATCTTTATTTTTTTTTTTTGTTAGATTGCAGGGTAATAATGGTGTTGTTAACAGTGGCAGGCAATGTTGTTTTCCTTGTGCTTATTTTTCAAGTTACAACTGTGCATGTGCTTCTTCCTTTGCACTTCAAAGTGTTTTTCTGAGCATGCTTTTTGATCTTGATGAGGTGATTGTACTAAAGGGCAGGTCTTTTATGAAGATACACAGAAACCAAAGTTGTAGTTTAGAGTGTATGTTGTTTCACAGCTCTTCCAGATCAAGCTGAAACCATACATAAGTCTAAAACCCCTTGCTGCTTGCAGTGGGGTAGCTAACCTAGTATCACTGTCGTGAAGTGTGTAGCAAAGGAGATATGGTTATTTGCGATTATTCGATCCTATGCTTGGTTTTTTGTTAGCAGCCTTCTCAAGTAAGGTTGTTTTTTCTTTCCTTGATTTCCTCCTGGTGATACAATGTAGCTATTTTGTATGTTCCTAAAGTTGTATTTATGATTTGGAAAAGAAACATGAAGTAGGTGTAATAGTAAACAAACAAAGAGGAGGCACTGCTGATCTGAAGTGATTTATAAAACTGAAGTGACTGGGCTTAGATACAAGAATGATTGGGGAATCGGCTTTAGCTTTTACTATGCAAAAAGTTTGGAGTTTTTTTTTTTCCCTGGTCCCTTATAGCCTTGAGCAATTATGATGGCCATGACCAGGTCTCATTTTAAACAAAGTGAACGCTAATTATGTTTCCACATGAGTTGCTATATGTAAGTAGAGAAACATGCCTGAGACTATTTCAGCAAATTAGTCATGATAAGTACTTTTGTGTTATTCAAAGGATTTTTTTGTATGTTAATATTTTGTATGTTGATAGTTACAAACTATCATGATACTCGTTGTAATATAAAAAGAGAAGCTAGATATATTAGAGGGGAGCTTCACCTATAAGCTTGGGGGGGGGGGTGTCAACACACTTTTCCTTGTGTTTTCTCCCTTCTCCCCCGCTCTTACACACCTAAGCTGTCAGTTCATACAGAAGTTTCACTTAGGTTCGCAGTGCCCAGATGCTTTCTATCAGTGGCTGGGGAAGACAGTGTATCGTGCTACTCTCTTTGCCATGTAACTGATTTAATTTCATAAGTCACATGCCGATTAACATCAGTACATTTGATGTGCGAGTGGCCAGCAGATCAAAATGTCAAGGATGATCATTGCTACGTGCAGCTGTATAGCACGTGCACATCTTTCCTGCTGGTCATCTCCCATGACCCAGAACTGTGGAGTCCCAGTGGAGGAACAGCCATGAAGACACTAGTTCCAAAGAGGGATGGAATCAAAACATCTTTTAGTTGTGCCAGATTTGAATGCTGTATAAAATTACTAGGTGAATTGTTAGAACAGATCCTGCATGTGCTTGTATGCATGGTTTGAAACGTATAAAAACAATCCAGAAATCTACAGGAGTCTTCTTGTATTATAACTGAAATGAATAACAATATATTACTGATTTTATGATGTGTGTAGACTATGTGTTGTTTTCTGTTTGCAGCTAAATGAGGCAATATCGTACTGATCCGTTTTATCTGTTTAGATAATCTGAAAGACTCTGACAGAAACAGTATCTTAGGTTACAGGACTGAAAAGTAAAGATTTGCAGGAGTTTGGAGACTGATTCAAAAGCAACTGGAAAAAAAAAATCAGATAAAATGTCAAGAGCATTCTTTAGAATGTCCTGTGAAAATGTACATTCATTCCTATTTTTTTTTTTTTTCTTGCTGTGTCAAACCTGTGAATACATCTTTTCCTTGTGGAAGCTTCTTACCCTGACAGTTTCTGTGAAGCTCAAATTAAAATATTTCACAAGATTCCAGCAATATCAACACAGTTCTCTTAGTAAATAAATACTATTTTTGATGGAGGGGGAAGTACATTGGTTGCTGAGCCGAAGACCAGTAAGTTATGTTTACCCTCTTTCACTAAGTAGCATTGACTACTGAATGTTTATCTTCAAAATAGAAATAGTTCTTTATAACGGAACAGAACAATGTTACTTCAATTAACCACACTGTCCTTCAGGACTCTGCATATCCCTTTGGAAAAAATTGAGACAAAGCTTTATCTCTGACTACTTTCTATAAAGTGGTATTACTCTGCGTGAATCTGCAAGAGGAGTGATCATGGAATTCAATGTAGTGCCTTCTCTTTATTTTACAACATATACCTGAGATGGAAAACTGGAGAGAATTGCTTTGATCTCTTTTGTCAGAGCTTCACATAGTTATTTAATATTAATTAAGTTAGAATACAAATCAGTGTTTAGACATGGCCCAAATTGTAATATTTAACCTAAAAATGTGAGTATACAACAAAGAGCTACAATGTTTTATTAGTGGAAGACTATGTTAAATAAAATAAAATTTCATCTTGGTACAAAAATAAATGAATACTTTTTTTATAAATTGTACTTCTTGATTTGTAATCTCAAAGCAGTTATTTCTCGTAACCGTTACTGGTTAATATTTTTCTATCCGATACCATATCGTACTTTTCTCCGTTTTTTCTTCCTTACTGCATATTTGCAAATCTTAACCAACTTCCCTGTTATATACAAAAGGATGGACATTTCTGTGCAATAGGATGATTATTAGCTTTTCCTCATATATTTCAAATGAATGATTAAATTTGAAGGCATAGTCAAATTTATGCATTTCTCATTTTGAGATTGATGCTAGAATGAATACAGAGCATCTAGGAATTTCGAGGAAAACTAACTGACTGTTTTGTTGAATAGGGCGTGTATCTGGTTTGAAGGGAGTGTATTCAAAATTTCTTGGATTTGATGCGGTTAGTTTGTATTCTATTTCAGCAATATTTTCTGTATTGTCAGGCCTTAATTTCTTTTTTTTTTTTACTTGGATCATTCCTGACAGCAAACATTTTTAAAAACCCCCAGTGACGAGGACTTCATAGCCTCAGTAGGAAAGTGTTTTCCAATGCATAATTGTCATCAGGTTGTGAATGGTTTATTTGTTTATCAGTTAGAATATCTTTCTGGAAATTGTTGGTTAACCTGATAAGGGTCCCTTTCTCCATTAGTCCTTATCGGAGTCATCAGCAATTATTTATAATACTTCTGCAGGTTCCTTAAACAGATAATCTTATCAGAATCTGTTGATTTGAAAATACTGAGGTTCTTGTCTGGTTCCTATTCTTTTCCCGCTGATTAGAATAAAGTTCCTGTTGCACTTGTGTATGTAAAGCTTTAACTGGTTGTAGGGACTTTCTGGTTGGAGAGAAAAGTGGAAAATGTGATACTTATGCCTGTGCTCTAGAAAATAATTCTTTTTCTTTCTTGAAGTACAGCTAAAAGACCTTTATATTTTAAAACTTGTTTTTAAGGATATTTTAAATGGGATTCTGTCAGAACATAAATGGAATTTAGTTCTGAAATGTACGTGCGTAAATCCAAATGCCGAGAATGAACTTTGCCTCGTAAAGTACATCTCCTTTTAAATTTCTTTGATACTTTGATAAACACACATTCTAAAAAGTGGACAAGTGTCTGTAAATTTAAAATTAACATTTTCTGCTGAAAATAGTATGAGATTTAGCATTTAGTGAAAGTAAAATTAAGTAATGTCCTTTTCTAAGAATAAATTTTCTTTTCTTGCTTTAAATTGTGACTATATCTAACTAATACTGTTTATTTTTCTTCTCATAGTAGGCTGTGCTGGAGCAAAAATGCAATGAAAGAAACACTGGATGAATGAATGAAAAGCCCTGCTTTGCAATCCCTCAGCATGGCGGGACTGCAGCTCATGACCCCTGCTTCCTCCCCAATGGGTCCATTTTTTGGACTACCGTGGCAACAAGAAGCAATTCATGATAACATTTACACGCCAAGAAAATATCAGGTACTAGGGATAATACTAATACAGTAATGTCAGCAAAAAGTACAATTAAATCCATTAACTTAAAGAACCAGAGCAGCTGGAGAATGTGCAGTGTTGCACACAGTGCAGGCATGTCTCTCTCACAGCTCCACCTGTTGGTGTCTCTTTTTCTTTGGCTTGGCTGTGTTCTACATTTGTAATATCCCTCATTCCCTCTTCTCAGTTTGCTCTAACGAGCAGATCAGCTTTTAAGCCTAGTATTCTCTTGCTGTTATCTGCAAAATGCTGTTAGGGACAAATACAGTAAACGTTACGCTATGTGTCTTGATTGTATGCATACAATCGTGTCTCCTTCCCCTTCTGACCTTCTGTCTTCTACACGGTAAATTGTGATCTTTGATTCACGTGTTGGTCAAAGCAGCTCAGTAAGGTCAGAAACCCCATCAGGGCACTCAGATTTTCATTTTGTTAAGGAAACCTATTTCTGAGTTCTAGAATTTCAGTTCTCTTAGCCTGAAATCTAGCATTTGGTTAGTATTGCTGAAAAGCTTGCATCAGCTTGAGCTAATATACTTTCTTATTTGGCTGAGTTGAGCTCTAGCTTCTTCATGCAACGTATCATCTATTAAAAAGATATAGTTAGAAGGCTACTTAAAATAGCAACAAATTGTGATACTAAAGGATTTTAGATTTGGAAGATAGACTGTATGTAATATGTATTGCTATTTTTTGAAAGACTGTCAATATGCTGTTGTGAAGAAGATGTGTTCTATGGCACTGGAAAGATCTCTAGAGATACTGCTGACTTGTCTGTAGTTTATTTACCTCTTGTGTTGGTTTTTTTTTGTCAGCTTTTTGATTGTATTGCTGCAAGAAAAGACATTATTGCTTTTTAAACCTAGGTTGAACTGCTTGAAGCAGCTTTGGATCATAATACAATAGTCTGCTTAAACACTGGCTCAGGGAAGACTTTTATTGCAGTACTACTCACTAAAGAGCTGTCCTATCAGATCAGGGGAGATTTCAACAAAAATGGAAAAAGAACTGTGTTCTTGGTCAACTCAGGTGAGAGGAAAAGTATACGAAGTTCCTAAACATGCTGCTAATGTGTCCATGGAATATTCCTTAACAGAAGTTGTGTGAAAGCAAAGTTGGGAAAAACTTCTGCATAAAGCCTTCAACAGCAAGGATGCTAAACTGATTAAAGAATGTGATACCATTCATCTTTTGCTTTTAATCCGTTTAATACAACCTGTTTATGACATCTTCTATTTCCTGGTTTAAAATTAAGACATTGAATCTGGAGTGCAGTTTGGTTACCAGTCTGTTTCCTTGCTGTGATTTTTACCTGGAGTTAGTTGCCATGTACACCTGATTTAACGTCAGTCTAAGCTAAAGATCATGACATGAAACAACGTGCTAGGTAATATGACATGCATCTTGAAAACTAATGTGTGAAAAGACCTTTATGTGAATGAGATTTTTTTGTATTGTTCCTTAAGCAAATCAAGTTGCTCAACAAGTGTCAGCTGTCAGGACACACTCAGATCTTAAAGTGGGAGAGTATTCAAGTTTAGAGATAACTGAATCGTGGACAAAAGAGAAGTGGAGTCAGGAATTCTCTAAGCATCAGGTAATGTATTAAGTATAAACTATAAATATAAGCAGAGTCTACAGTAAGTTAGGCTTCGTCAGAAGTGATGATTTCTTCCATTTACACATTAACTTGTTTTTCTAACCGAAATTCAGCATATTGGCATTATATGTATATTAATTTCGAGTCAAAACATGTATGGGGCTTCTCAGGTTTTAAAAAGCTGTCCTTTTAATCCTTTGTTTTCAGTCTCCCTGAGTGGTGGTTCATGCTGATGAGGATTGCAGAAGAAATTTTGATTGTGCGTAGTTTACTTTAAATGCCATTAAAAGATGTTTAAATACTTTAAATAAAAAAGGTGGTAAAATATAATGTTCTGTGGGGATGCGGCACATTCTCTTTGGCATGCACTTTATTTCTGCCCTTTTGGGTACATGATTTCTGTATAGTTCTGTTTTTAGATGGAAAATCATTAGCTTTAATGGTAACATCTTCCTTGGTGGTTCTTGGACCCGTTCTATTATACTCTTTTTCCCGTGCTGACCATTTCTTGCAGTAATGCAAATATTTGTAATTTCTGGGTTTTTCTCTCCAGCGTGTAGCAGTGGCCTATGAAGTATGTCTGAAGAACTCTGACAAGTGAAAGTGTTACTGTACTTAGTGGAGTTCGAAGTTAGCCTAAAAAAAGTGCATAATTTTATCAAGAAACTCAACTTTCTGTTTGTGAGAATGTACAAGAAATTAGTTTTCCTGTAAGAAGAATTGTGATAACATCCTGCTTTTGTTACAATTGCAGGTGGTTATGAGTTTATGAAGAATTATCTTTCTTGCCAGAGACATGATGATGGGACACACAAGGGACACTAACTTGTTATCGATTTAGTAACATTTGTTCTGTGTAGTCTGGCTGGTGTTGATACTGTCTGTTTGTTGTATCTGGTTTTTTTTTCTAGGCATGTGACTGGAGGTATGTATAAAACCCTCAGACATTACTTTCTCAAGTGGAGAATCTTTTATTCTCTTTTCCCCTTACCTGGTGTATATAGATGAATAGGAGTCAATATTCGCTAATACTGTCTAGCAAAACCTACAGAAGACTTTCCTGCTTCACCTTGACCTATGACAGCCTGCATTTTTCTTACATCGATGCTTTTTTTTTTCCTTTCAATCTAGGTTCTGGTTATGACATGTCATGTTGCTTTGACTGTTTTGAGAAATGAATATTTATCCCTGTCAAATATTAATCTTCTGGTATTTGATGAGTGCCATCTTGCAATCCAGGATCACCCATACCGTGAAATTATGAAGGTGGGTTTCTGTTGTGTGAATGTTTTAATACTCGGTTGAGGAGGAGTCAGGCGTGAGGGCTGGAGAAGCGGGAACTATTTAAGGCAGCTTTTGCTACCAAGGAAAAATATTGGTGGAACCATATTTTAGCATGTTGTAGGACTGTGAAATTACTGTAATGAATTAAGACTTCAGTGATACTAGGAGATAGAAAAATAGTGTATATACTGTATTTTACAGTGAGTATTAAAGAAAAATCTGGCACTAACAGAAGAGAAGCTAAACTTATGGAAGTAGGGGAATATTGTAAATTCATAGTAATATATTTGACTGTGAATGGGACACACTAATCAGTTTTTATTATTTCTTAAAAAACTGATTTCTAAAGATGTTTGTAGGGCTGTTTGAGAATAATCTTGGCTGCATGTGGTATTTGGCTTATACAAAACAAGAAACCTGTATAATAGATGTCTTTTCAAATCTCCTGTCAAGTTTAACCAGAGCTTTAGTTTTAACATGGTGTAGAAGTCTTCTATGATATGTGTGTTGTAAATGTGGCAAGGATATTCTGTGCAGTGCTGTTTATTTCTTTGTTTTTCCACATTGTAAGTATTTACCTTTAAAGATGAATGCTGTTAAATGTTATTCAGTTTCTAGTTTAGCTTCCAGTCAATATAATAAAAAAATATTCATTCAATGGTTGGTTCCTTTTCCAAACCTCCTATTGAAATGCTGGTTTCCAAGTAAGCGTCTAAGTTTGCAGTCTGCTAGCTTGATGATAGATTGGCAGGATAACCATCCTAAGGTATTTCATACTGGTTTACTTCACAGATCTGTGAGGATTATCCATCATGTCCTCGAATCTTGGGATTAACAGCTTCCATTTTAAATGGGAAATGTGATCCTGCTGAGTTAGAGGAAAAGATCCAGAAACTGGAGAAAATTTTAAAGAGCAATGCTGAAACTGCAACTGATTTGGTGGTCTTAGACAGGTATATTGTAGAATTATGGCTGTTAAATTGATGTCTGTGCTTTCATTTTGGGTAGAGGAATAAACCAGTAGAAATATTTCCTCTTTTTAAATTTTAGAACATTTTGTGTGTATGTGATGCTATTACTTCTGTTTGGGGTGGGGAGAGAATGTGAAATGGCTGTTTGAGTAACTAGTGTACATCATCTCTAGAGTATGCACTGGTGTACATCTTCTCATCTCCTCTAGAAGTACATAGTCTCTTGAAGTTAGGTTAAATGCTGATAGGGCTTGATATTCAGAGATTTTCTGCATTTGTTAAATACAAAAAAAAACCAAAAAAGACCCAACAAAACAACTAACCATCCCCCCCCAAACCCCAGTAAACCAAAAAACTGAGCACGCCACCAACCTAAAAAATCAACGTTACACAACACACTTCTGAACTTGTAAAATGCACTGTCTAATGTTTGGAGAGTAGTTGGTTTATGTTCAGTGTATGCCATAGTGTTGCTATTTGATTCAGAAAAATGTTGCAACATCACAGTAGAAGATGTCATTGAACTTTTCTGGCTTTAAGAATATTTTCCTTTTTTTAATTCAGATGACTAACCTGAGTTTAAAGGCTGATGAAAGACAGCAGGAGATGTGAGGAAGCAGTAAAAACAATATTGAAGTAGCAGATCGAGTGGGTGTTTTCCACTATGTTCTTACAGAGTGTAGAATCCTGTGAATGATGATTTGTTGTAGAGGAAAATTAATGTGAAGTGATTCAAATGTAGCATGTTTTCTTGCACCAGCTGTACTGTGTGGTATGAACTGAATTTCAGACAAAGCAAAAGACTGTTACTTGATGTTCTAGAACATGTGTTTTCATTTTTAGGGAGTGTATTAGAAAGAACAGTATTTTAGAATGAAGTTTTTGGGATTGTGGAGTGTGTTTTACTTTATTTAATGTGTAACTATTTATCATTAATTCATGGTGGGGAAGGAAATGTACTTGAATACACTTCATGTTGCTGTTATTTGCTGTATAACCTTAACAGGCTGAAATAGCTCTGACTTTCAGAAGCTGTGTTTAACTTGATCTTTGCCCTCAATTAAGATATACTTCTCAGCCGTGTGAGATTGTTGTAGACTGTGGACCATATACTGACAAAAGTGGGTTGTATGGAAGATTATTAAAGGAATTGGATGAAGCACTTGCTTTTCTAAATGACTGCAACATATCTGTACATTCAAAAGAGAGAGATTGTACCTTAATTTCTAAGCAGGTAAGGACATCAAGCTATATGAAAAACCTGGAGAATCAATATCTTACTATTGTTTTTGTTTGCCCTGTCTATTACATTACTGAAACTTTCTACGATAACCATCCTAGACTGATGAGCAAAAAGACTTCAGATTTTAGTACTCACTATAACAGTGCAGATCTTTTCATAACGAGTGTGGCTTTAATGTCAAACATTGATTAGAACTTCATCTAGTTTAAGATTCAATTTTGCTTAAGGCAGTAAAATAATTCTGCACCCTGATGTTGTGGGTCAGTAGTTCTGAAGTCAAGAATTTGACATCTTTGTGATCTCCCATGACCTCTGAATAATTCAGTACAGAAGAGGAAATAATGCCTCATGAAGTATTTGGAAAAACTGTGTATTAAAAGATGATAAAGTAAGAATTCAGGCAAAAAAATCCAGCCACAGAGCTACAATTTCTACAGTTTATCTTGGAATATTGTTGGACTAGTGCCACACCTTGTTGGAATGGAATTGGAACCTCGGGCTTGCCCGAGCTTTCTATGTGTTTGTCCCTGTGTTATCATGTGAGATGGCAGACTAGAGTCCAGAAGGCATGGTGTGTTGATCAGGGACTTGTCACACATCGGGCCCAGGTGGCTTTTTTTCCCTCTTGGGCTTTTGTGGTTTGGAATTACCTCCTGAGGTATGACTATGTAGGTATGTAAGTCTTTGTTTAACAAGTAGTCAGTAGCGAGTCACATTTCTATAATAGTCCATGAGGAAGCTGGAGAATGTATTTCTTTCTTCAGCCCAAAGTATTCCAGTTTCCTTTAGCATTCTTAGGAACCCAGCACTCTGACGCTGTCGAGAAAAAGATTATATGGGCCAGAGGGAAGGATGGTACATAAGGCAGCCTATCACAGCTGCGTGGGGAGAGAAGTCCTGGTTACTTTTGTGCTAAACTTAAAATGTAATAGGCTAAAACATATAGGGAATTATGGCAGCTGGGGGCAATCCCCAGGATTTGCATAGTCCAGAAGGGTGGATTAACTGCTAGGCTTCTAATGCATGTAATCCTCTGTGCTTGTTTTCTGAACCAGTAGCTCTCCAAGAAGATGGAGGCACCCTTATTAAGAGAAAGAAATCACTTTTCAGCCTGAGGTGCCTTTTGTCTTGGCACTGGAGAGCATCAAGCCCCTATGTGCAGTTACAATTGTTTAGATAAATTTTGCCCTTAATTAAGGCTTATAGATAACAAACTTCAGGGAGAACAGTGTGGAGAGGATAATCTGTTCTTTAGTTCCTCCCAGAAGGGATGAAGGAGGAGAAGTTAAAGCAGCAACTGAAAACTGTATCATGCTGAATCTGTTGTAGTTCTTCTGTTGTACTAGTACATCCGAATCTTGAGTCTTTTTAATAGTATTATCAATGAACCCCATTTCTGGATTCCTAGTTTAGTGTTTGACCACTTGACTCTTCAGGAGGAAACAACTTGCCATCAGATAAGACATTGATGGTACTCAAGTGTCTGTGCTGTGCTCTCTGAACAGGGTATAGTTCTGTCTGTTTTTCCTGTTCCACCCACACATACAAACCCTTAGCGTTTTGATTTGAGAAGCTAGACTTGCTAAGATTATCCTAAGGCCGCTCTACAACTTTCTGGTTAGATACTTTTGAAACCATGGCAAATATCCATAACAAAGAAAGAAAAGAATGCCTGGTAAAGTGTTTATTTTGCCAGTTCTGTAATAATTTCTGCTTTGTTATCTAGCTGCCTCAAGAAGTATTCTTCTTTTTAGCACATTTATCTTAAGATAAATTTCAAACCAAATTCCACAAAATTGTAAAATATTCTTTAAACTTGTGAGATTCAGAAATGTACAAAATTCAAAGTTTAGTTGTAGTCATTTGGGGGGG
>Ga0065711_1006547_pt1 | contig 17027 bp, 7 predicted proteins | sample Hoacrofraction12_FD_59098 | JGI IMG/M metagenome (GOLD analysis project Ga0065711, IMG submission 59098) | Hoatzin crop microbial communities from Cojedes, Venezuela - Epithelial fraction 12 v2 (version 2) | ecosystem: Host-associated > Birds > Digestive system > Esophagus > Crop | place... | reverse complement strand
GTCAAGAAAAACATGACAACACGTTCTTCTGTAGTGTGAAAGAAAAGCAGAAGCAGCCAGTCTGAGTGCTGTGTTTTTAGTGCTCTGGAAGTGCTTCTCTTGAGCAACTGGGCTGAGGGAGAGCCTTTTTTTTTTTTTCCAGCGTCACTGCAATGAGATATATGGGTGCAGCTTTGCTTTACCGCAGCGTGATGCAGTTGTGTGTAGTTCAGCGTGCTCTTCTTGGAAACCGGCGGAAGGAGAGCAGCTGACCAGAGCATGCAGAGGATATTCATTAGAGGGTGGTTTTTTTCCTAAAGCTAAACAGTACGTGTGAAATTCCTCCAGCTGCAGAAGAGACGGTTTCAGTGGGGCTTCAAGTTGATACTCGGTTCGCGAGAGGAGGTGCATCTGCTCGCGCTGTCAGCTTCTGATGGAAAAAAAGCTTCAGACAGGCAGACTGCGCGTTATTAAAAGCACAGCTCAGACACCCTTCGGGAAGATACTCTAACTGTGCTGACGGAACAAGTGCTGTGGTGCTGTGTATGCCTTAACCGACTGGGAGAAATTTGCCCAGTCGTGGAATGGAATAAATGAAAATACATACTGTGAGGGGGTGAGGGAATAAAATACTCTGTGGATAGAATTAAGTACAAGCCCCGGAGGAAGAGCAAAGGACAAAAATCTCATGGTGTGTTGTTGTTGTTGAGCACCTTTTTTTTTTTTTTTTAATGAGCTTACCTACCATGAACGGAAGAAGTGGATCTGCAGAGACTTCATTTCCTCCTCTGACCCCTCGTTTACATCACTAACTGGTGACAGTCACATCTACATACACAGTACCTGCCACTTCAGCTGCTCAGAATTATAGAAGGCTCTTTGTATGCAGCAGACATGGCTAGCCAGCAGGATTCAGGCTTCTTTGAAATCAGTATCAAATATTTACTGAAATCCTGGAGCAATAGTGAGTAGCAGCAGAGTAATCTTTTCATATTACGCATTGCTTGGTAAATAGCTAGGATAACCTAAAGGATAAAATCTTGTATTTCTGTGTGTTTGTGTTATATGAACCAAATAATTTTTGCTTTTGTCAGCTCTAAAAATCAGAATGTCAGAGCTTTAAATAGGTTTCATTAACTGCAAAGGCTGTAATGAGATTATACTAGATTTTGCTTGATTGAATTCTGAAGTTAGGCTGCTTTCTGGCTCTGTCTAATAGTACATTGAAGGGAGTGCGTTCCAAACAGCATTTCCTGCCTGCATGTTTATTTGATTTGCTCAGGCTTTATCTAAACATTTTTGAAAATGTTGTTTAATCACAAGGGTGTGGCATTGCTCAGAAGTTGGTTTTTATTAATTGTACACTGAGGACAAAAATATAATTATTATATTTCAGGTCTGAAAGTCATTATTTTAATGTGACAAAAAGCAAAACATCAGTTGCTTATAGCTGCACTTCCCACCCTCTATGCTTAATTTCAGAATCTTATGCAATATTTCCATCCAGAAAGAATCCATCTGTTTATCTAATCCAGGCTGGGTTTTGCAGAATGTAAACAAATGGCATTTTAGTCTTCCTTGGTCTTTTTAGTATTGCTGTGTAAATCAATCACTCTTTGCATTTTTAGCAATATTATGTAATAAAGATTTCTGAATAACATTTAGTGCTTGCAAATGTATTCAGATTAGGTAAGGCCATGGGATAACTCTGGCAGAAATTTGCTTTTTAATTTAAAGTGCATGAACATATATATTCCTTTTCTATAGAAGCTTGTATTAACAGTGCTAGATGTCCATAATTAACTGTTTTTAAAGAGTAGAAACACAATGTCTCTGGAAAAATCCAACTTGGCTACATATGCAGTAAGGTTCTGATCATCCTACTATCTATAATTTATTAACTTCTGCATAAAAATCTAGTATTTTAAAATTCTGTGGTGTAAAAAAATTGCGAAATCTGCGTGATACAAGGTGTGGATTTGAATACCTGCAAAGAAATAAAAATAACACTGTATTAGATGTGTGACATGCAAGGCTTGTCTTCATTAAATGATATCCATAGAAACTGTATTTTTCCAGGTCATTTGTAACCTCAGTAACACTGTACTGCTGTTTGAATCTGTTTTTGTACCACAAGTGTGAAACCACCAGGGAATAATACTATTACCTAAACAGCACTGCTTATCTGCCCTCCTTCTAAAATACTTAGTGCATATTCATTCAAATCAGTGATCCCTCAAGGACTGGAAGAGAATTTTATAATTTAGTTACTTTTTTGGACTAATGTTAATCAAATAGTAAGAATATAAGCATGTATTGTGATAACACATATTTTATAACAAGCTAGTCACAGTTTATGACAGAAGAAAAACAAGTCACTTTATGGTGCAGAAATCAAATCAGTTCTGGCATTATTTTTGTAACAGGCAACTGTAACTTTAAGACTAAGTAAAACTAGCAATTAAGACTATAAGAATGACTATATTATGGAATTAAATAAAACATTTCAGTCTTCTTTTTTCTTTTTCCTCTGTACCAAAGTATATTGAAAGTGCTTCAAAACAGCAAAGATGTTTCTAGTCTGAAATTCAAAGTCCTTAAATGAAATTCTCATTTAGAGAAATGGAAATAGTATATGAAGAATTCGTATTTCTGACATTCTTTTAGCTGATAAAAATGCTTTCTACTGTATTTGAATAAACAGTAAGAGGAAATGCAATAAATTAATCCAGGTTGACTTAAACTTGTTGCCAATTATTTTTTTTTCTGCTTTCAGTCTGGAAGGCTGTGTTCATATATCTGTACATATCCTTTCAGCTGAAAAGCAAACAATTTGATAAGAAGGCAGCAGGGAGTTCAAAAGACCTAGGGCTTTCTTCAGCTGTGCTATGTGCTGGGTGGAGCAGAGGAAAACACTTCCCTTGCTTGAGAAACTGCTGGGAAGCCTGCACATGCATGCACAGGAACATGTTTTTCAGAGAATAGGTGCTGTGTCTGCATACCCAAGAGCAGAAGTAAGCTATAAATTATGCTGTGGCATTTACCTAGTCAAAAGAGGTCTAAGATACTGTTTCAAAAGAAAAATAAGTTTGGGCCCAGCAGTATGTATTTTGCTCAAATGGTAATAGTGGAGAGGTGCTTTCCATGTATGTTTCTGTAAATTGGCGCTTTAAAACAGTAGGTGTTAATAGCAGTTATCCTTCCCAGGCTTTATAGTACCACCAAAACCAGTCCTTTCTATTGATTTGTGTTTTGGCTTACACAGAGCATTTTTTCTAACAGATTGCCAGCCGCACCCATTGCCCAGACCAGACCATGAAATATACTCAGTTACTCTACCTGGGATGACAATTTTCTCTGATTTTGCTATCTGAGGTCTGTAACAACCTAGCATTCTTGACATGCTGGGCAGGATTTTGATTCAGTGTCACACGACACTTGCAGAGGTGTTTACCTGGCATGCTGCTTGGATTTTTGTGTTCGCCAGCCAGCTAAGGAGGCAGGTAATTTATGGGCACTGGAGTCAGTTCATTTTAAGTACCTGTTAACTATAGTAATCAGGATGATACAGTTGGTGGTGTGTTCTCAGTGAGCATGCACTCTTGTTCCTAGGGCACAAAAAAGCCGAGTCACAGTCTGGCCTTTGAATCATCCCACCAAACTGAGAGACCTCAAAGTATTCCTTTGTGCAGCTCTCGAAACAGACTTTTGCTCTGCACATGTCAATAAAATACGGTGCACGTCATGCAGTTCTGGAAAGTATTCCTATCATTTCTTGGAGATGGGATCAGAATTGGGATTCTCTAGTTGGAAAATAAGAACAGGGTTTTTTTTTTATTTTAACTGATCTCATTTGTGTTCTGATTTTTTCTTACATAGTCAAGTGTTTTTGATCAACGCTGCATTAGTCAACAACTGCATTAATCATTTGCATTACTTCTTCTGAAATTACTGCTAAAAAGGCCATGCTTACTCAAAGTGAGCAGTGGTCATTTGGCCCACTGAGGTCAAGAAGATGCCAAGAGTAAAATAGGGCTCACCAGAAGTAAGACAATTAAGAGTCTTCTGCTCATATTTGTTATGGAAATATTGCAAAGTGCTCTTTTCTTAGACTGTTTTTACTTTTTGATTAAATTGGATGATAGTTAGATTTATTCTGAATTTAATTTCCAAATGCATTTTTCAAATTCATAGTTTAAAAAAAAATCTAAATAGAAATTTAAAAATCAAGCTACAAGAAGCTGGAGTACCATCAGTATAAACTGCAGGAAATTCTATAAATTCTTTTTTTTGCAGTTTTTAGATCAGATCAGCAATAAAGTTTGTTGGAGGAAATGATTTTGTAGAAGATACCGAACGGCACGGGTATATGGCTCATTTGTGCTCTCACAAGTCAGCTCTTGTGTGGGCTGGTAGAAACTGCAAATTATTGTCTCTCAGTTGCTAGAGATAGATCTTAAGGTGTCTTTTTGTGTAATGAAATGAGAGAGCACATTTTACATAGTGAACATTTTAATTTTATTTGCCATTTCTCATAGAATGGAGTTATATTCAGGGCCTGGTTTTAACAATTGTAAGGCTTGTGTATCTACCTTTGAATGGCCAGATGTTTTTTTCTGTGGGCTTGCATTTAATTCAGATTGGGAGTAAGGCGTTTTTCAGTACTAGGACTTCAGGTCTCTCCCGTGACTCATACTTCCCTGCATTCTTCGAGAGTAGCTGCCATCCACATCAAAACCCTCGTGCCATCATCCTCTTCACCTCTGTGCTGTGCAAAGCCCACTGCTCAATCCTCCTCCTGTACACCCTGTGCTCCTGCATGCCCAGTCTCTGTAGCAGTCTCTGGCAAAAGCCACTCACTGTTTACTAGCGGTGGCAAAGTTGGAGACAGCTGAATTGTGGAGGCACACCAGCACCCCACCGTTACTGCTCACGTGGCACAGACACAGCAGCGTCCCAGGGCAGCCCCGGGAGCAGCTCTGGCTCCTCCGCCGCCAGCTCATCACGTACCGAGCTGAATGCCGTGCTGGCATCCAAACAAGCTGCCATGTCAGAGGAGCATCAGGCATAAGGGGAACTTCTCGATGGCCAGAGCGATGCCTGGAGAGTCATTGGATGCCGTGTAGTCCTGCATGAAATGAATCTAATATATTTAGCATTGAAATTCAGCCTTTTCACAGAGAATGTTCATGAAGTCCTGTGGCTGTGAGCAAGAGAAAGAGAGGGCCATGTGCAGTTTCTTAGGTAAAAGTTCTGTGGTGCACAATTTTGGTATTCTAGTAAGACTTTATTGTGCAGGAAGATGATAACAGCCATTCTGCAGAGGGTCGCTTATCTGCAGGCAAACATAGACCTGTTTAAAGCTGAACACACCAAGCATGTTGCACTATCAGGCTTCTTGACTGTAGCAAGATACGAGTGAAGGAAAGAGACTCCTTCGTGTTTCTCAGCGCCCACTTGAGCAAACACATTCCCTGAGGACGAAGGACCTGTCCTTCGCTGCCGCCTCGTTGCTCGGGCAGACCCACAGCGAGCTGATGGAAGCACTGAGGTGCTGCAGACTCAGCCTGAGGGGCCAGGCCCGGCCCTGGCCTGGAGCGAGCAGGAGACCTAGGGAAGCGTGGCTGTGGCAAGCAGGATGGCGGGCTGGCGCTGACGGGGAAGCTGCAGCCTGGGCTGGGGCCGGGCTGGGACCTGCTCCCCTTGATGGCTGCTGAGGTCTCACCCCAAAACACTTGCGGAAAGTTGACCGCTCCCACAGCCTCCGCCTTCAGGGAGCACTTGGTCAGCATCTGCTGGGGCCTTGGCCTGTGACTCTGCCTTGGACAAAGGAGGCTATTAATTCAAGCTGTCCTGCTACGTAAAGAGAATTGATTGCTCTATCCATTGAGCCTGAAATTAGGGTGCTTAGTATATTCTTCAGCTTTAAGTAGTCTGTGATTGCCCACAGAAAAGTGACTTGCTTAATAGTGGCAACTGTTGTCTTCCAGGACCACCTTTGTATTTGTCTGCAGATCCGATCCTCTTCTCCACAGAGCTGTAAGGAAAGGTGGTTACACCACAGCGTTTGGGCTGTGCTCTGGGTGGTAACCATTTCAGGATTTGCCTTTTGACATGGTTCTTCTTAGAAGGGAAGACGGAAGTTTTATGATTCTGGGGACCTGAGGACTCTTAGAAGAGGATTTTTGTTTATTTTGGTGTTTGCTACTCTCTTCAGGACCTTCCAGAATTGTTTCTGCCATATCGGGAGGAAAAAAGCATGAGAGAGTCCAAAATGCTCTATTGTAAAATTCCTTTTTTTTACAGTATCAGTTGTGATTGCCATTAAGAAGTTTGAATTATTGTTGTAAACATCTACAAATAGTTTGAGTGCCATCTTAGTGCATAAATTTTTGTGGTAAAACTTCAGTCTGCATCTCAAAATATAAAAGAATGTGGAAACTAGGCATAAACTAGGCGTAGATAATTACTGGTACACATTCCAGAAAGGTTACAATAATTTTACTGGTGGGAAACCACAACTATTCACTTATACTATTAGTATCCACTTTGAGATTAATTTGTGATATTTGATGTTGCAGTAGTGTTGATTTATCAGATTACCAGCAGTTTGGGTTTTTCCAATATAGCTAGTTACTGTTCAAAAAGATCAGGGAAAGAACTAACAGTTCTTGTGGTTTCCTCTATGTGTATGAAATACCACTGAAGAAGTTGTAGGTTTATATATATATAAATAAAAGAACATGTGTAAGTATAAGGGAAGTGATAATATACAGGTTACCTTAGGTGTCCATGGTTTAGTAAAGGAGGTTATAAGCCAAAATGCTAATTAGCATTCCTTTGGTATTTTAGTCACTTTTGATGCACTCATTTAATTAATAGTTTAAACTCTCTGTGCTATATTGACCCTGTGGACAGTAGGAAGCAGTCTCCACACCTCCAGAGTTACGATTCCATGTGCCTGTTCAGCTTTATTTTCTGTATTTATTCCTGATTTTCTAAGTGGTAGCTCCGACACTCGCTATGCCTAACTCCCCAAACAGTTAATATCCTGCCATTTAAACCTTCTGAAATGATGTAGATGCTCACGTCAGCCTAGGGAAGGGGACAACGATACATGGCTAAGAGCAGGAGGCAGTTTTGGCTGATTACAGCTGTTAGACTGGTAGAGCTGTATGGTAAATCATATTTACTTTCTTAATAGTGACTCCTGTACCTGTCCCTGGTTCTAAATATCGGAGCTGGTTTCTTCTTCAGGCCAATCTAGCTTTTACATCCCTCTCTTCTCTGCTTCAGAGCATAAGCAGTGAAGTTGTTCTTTCTGTTGTTGTTTCCGTGATAAATTTGGACTGCAGAAGAATTTCACAGAGATAGGTAGCTGAATTATTTGTGAGTTGGTGATTTTTCACTCACTGCAGTTACCTAAAATAGATTTGAATCAATCGTCTGTAGAAAGAAAATCCCTTCTCCTGTAATATACTTTCTTTTAAATCATCCAATCCTTTGTCTATTGCTTCATCTAAAAGGAATACTAAACATAGTGTTCCAACTTCACAGCAGCTCTTTCAGCCACATAGTGTAAGCTCTTATACTGTTTATATTTTTTAAGAATGTAATTGGAAAGATGTTCGGTAGTATGACGAAGTGGGGCAAGACATCTGCCAACCAGCTCATCAGCCTGTTAAGAGCTTGAAACTAGGAATGACGGTGGAGGGGGATTATGACCCATGGTTCAGCTAGGTAGCAGTGAACTGGGGTGGAAAGCAAAGGGTGCAGGGCAAAGTGAACAAGAGAGAGCTCGGGAACTGTAAAACAGCATGAAGAGAAACCCACCGTAAGTGAATGTATACAAATACATACACTCTGCAAAACAAGCAGGAGGACATTAAGTGCTGCATGCGGTCACAAGACTACAGCATCATTGGAGTAGCTGCCTTGGTGTTAACAGCTCACACAGTTGGAGGGCTCTGATGGGTGGATACAAGCTCTTCAGGAAGTACGTGCAGGAAAGATGAGGAGTGGAGGTTGCCGTCATTGTGAAGGAGGTCCTCGTGTAATGAGCTCTGCTATGGGATGGCTGGGTGTTGTGTTTAAAGGGGTAAAGGAGTCTGATAGGTGGCAAAAGGAAAAGCCCTCCCATTGAGTCATGAGGTTCAGAGCAGACCCCCTTGTGTTCTAAACTCTGTCTCAGAGAGGAGTCCAGGTGCAGCTGGATCTACTCCTAGTCCCAGACTTGGCCAATGGTTTATGTCTAAAGGGTTAAGTATGTAGCCACTTCTCAGATTCAACTTGCCTGTCAGAGCCCCTCCAAGGACTTTCACTGAAACAGTTTTGCAAAGTTGAAACAATAGGTAATTTATTCAAGCGACAGGTGTCACAGATTTGGGATTGCCGTTGGTAAATGCACTGTCTACAGAAGTTGAGCTCAAGGTAATAGTTTAGCACTTGAGTTAGCAATGTGTTCCTGGGGATGCGTCTGACAAAGTCAGAGGCGCGACTCTTACCAAAAAGGTATCCCTTCTTGGGGGGGAAGAAGAGAGGTTCAGGCCCATTGACCTGTCCATCAGGTAAGGTTCTTGTTTGGCTCCTCCTCCCAAAGAGAGTTTTAAAGTGCCAGTTTTCATACATTTGAAAATCGACTGGCAAGGTGGGAGTAAATCAATTATTACGTGTTGATTGGCTCTTGGCATGGAATGTTGTGTCGTCACAAGCAGGACTTGGCCGGAGCAGGCATCTTGGTATGTGCTCAAGGGGGTCAAATGTTGAAGCAACCTCTGGCTGCGCTCCTCCATCACGTCCTGGACATTACTTGATTTACAATGATGGACTATCCCCCTTTTCTTCTGTCTAATAAGATAAGCACAGGTCAATTGCTCCCTTTGTTAACTCCTCTGGCTCTTGGCGCCTGAATCTGAGGATGTCTTTTGTCTTGCATTGACAAGTGCAGCAAGGCCATCAACTACACTGGGTGACAGTGTGCTTGAGATTTGTAGGTCAGGAATGGAAGAGAGGACTTTAAGGGTTACATGGTGGAATCTGTTATGGGCCACTCAATCAAGGTGAGGAAGTGGACAAAGTCTTCTTTAAACAACTTGAAGAAGTTGATGAATTGCTGATGGTAGTTCACATGAGGAACTTGAACCTCCTGATGTCTCCTGGAAGTGACACATAGTAGGACACAAGCAGTCAAGATTACTCTAGGGTGTTGGGAGTAACTTCTTGATACAGGGTGGACCAACCAGGGGTGAAGTGCAGCTGGATTTGCTATCCACTAACAAGGAAGAGCTGGTTGGAGCTCAAGATCCTGAGAAGAGTGAGGAAAGAGGGCAGCAGAGTACAAAACCTGGACTTCAGGAGAGCAGATGTCAGTTTTTCAGATTTCAGAAACTGTTAGGTGGGATCACATGGGGGGCAGCTCTGAAAGGCAGGGGAACACGGGAAAGCTGGCAGGTCTTTAAGGTCAGCATCTTCCAAGTACAAGAGTGGGACACCCCAATACTCAGGGAAACATGCGGATGTATGAGGCAACTGGCTTGGCTTATCAGGGACGTCATGGCTGAGCTCCAGTGCAAAACAGGCAGTATATTGGAGGCAGAAGCAGGGGCTGGCTACAAAGGATGAATCTATAAACATGGCCCGGGCATGCAGGGATGGTGCTTGGAAATCCAAAGCTTAACTGGAGATGGGGATTGAAAGGGATATCATGGGCAACAAGAAGAGTTTGTCTCTCTTTATTAGTGGTAAAAGGCTGAACAAGGAAAATGTGGACCTGTCCCTGAAAGGGGCAAGGGATTTAGTGACAGCGGGCTGGGGTACTGAGTGCCACCTTTGCCTCAGTCTTCACCAGCAAGGTCTCTCCAGCCTCTGTCTGCCAGGTGCTGGAGTGCCCCTTGATATGGCACTTCTGGTAAGGGGCAAAGGTAGAACTTGTGCAAGTCCACAGTTTGGGAGCACAGACTCTCCTCCTCACAGAAACTACTGAGAAGACTGGCAAGTCCATATATATTTATGATCTTTTATATATTTCAAATTATAGTCACATTCAAAACTGAGGGCTGGCAAAGGTTTTCTTTTCACAGCAGACAGTAGAGCTTTCTAAAACAAGTGGGTGAATGAAAACACATCTGAGAACCACTGGCTTCCTAGTTTGCGTTTAGCCAAGTAGCAGTGGTTTCCCTGAGCTGTCAAATGCTGCTTGCTTCCTCGTCTGCATGAAATACAGAGACCACCAATATAGAGAGGCCACCAACACTATTGATATTTGAGCATAAATATAAAGGCCACTGATGCAACTGGTATTACAGAGCCACCTGAGAGATTCAGCTCTGTCACGTCCCAGAAGGGAGATTTTGGGGTACTTTTCAGGCCACTGGTTTGGAGAGAAATCTGAGTGTTGTTTTGTAAATACTGTAGGATCACTGTAGTGACAGTATCAAGTGTCTCCAGGGGAATGTGTTGCTGGTAACGAGCTTAATTAAGTGGTTGGAGCCTTTGCAGGGAAGTTTCACACACACAAAAAAAACCCAGGACCCTGTTGAAAAACATGCTATACAATCTCTATCCTGAACACTTTCTAAGCTTCCCAAAATTCTCTGTCAGCAAATGTAGCACTAATGCATGCAAGTAGAGAGGCTGCTGTGGTTTTCGCTACTCAGTGAGGGGGTCAGAAATCATGGTTTGTGTGCAGTTGAAATGTGAAGGTATTAGCTGGGTTGGCGTTAGACAAGGACTGATCAAAAGAGTGTAACAGATTGTGGTTATTATTGTTGTTGATTCTATTTATAATTGTGAAGTTGCAGATGGTTTTGGTTTGTCAGTTTAGTTATTTTGAAAGGCTTGCTTTGTAAGAATTATTTATATTACCTTGGATTCTTAAGTAACCAGTGGTACCTGGCTCAGCACAGAAGTCTGCCGAAGGTATTGTTTTGCAGGAATTCTCCTATAATTAGGTGATCATTATACTCACATTTTTTCCTAATCTCTAGCTCTCTAGCACTCCTCTGTCTCTGTAATTTTCAAGAGTCTCAACTTGTATGGGGAGTAAATTAAACTTCAAAGAATGTCCATGTATCAATTTGTTTGTTTTGATACCGATTCCCTTGAACAACTTTTATTGAACAGAATATACACAATTATATCTTTCTTACTGCATTTCTGATTGTTATTTATGAATGTCTTTGAATGTCTGGATCAGTTTCCTTTTTAGTCAGAAGGATACCTGTATAGAGTTCTAGCCAAAGTTCTTCCTTGAAAAGTTTGTAGAGTAGGTTTCTGTATATAATGACAGTAATATATTGTTGTATATTCTCAGAATCGGGTTTATTCTGTGTGTATTACAGACATATCATGTGTTGAAAATAGTCTAAGCTACCTGACATCAGGTTTTGCAATTTATTCCCTTGTAACTAGAATTATTTTTGGTCTGCTTTCCAATGGAAGCGCAGTTTATTCAGTCTTCCTGCCCTTTCTGGACATGTTGACCAAATTCAGAACAATTCAGAGAAGGGTAGAGTTCTTAAACATGTCTAAGTTTCTACAGAATTTGTAAAACAAGGCTGTTTGTTAGGTAGGGAAGAGGGAAGCCCACTTGATGAAAAATGGCGGCATAAGCTTCCCATCTTCTTAGACATAAGAAAATCGGTGCTGCAACTGCCTGTGTAAATAACCCAGCTGTGAGACAAGCTTCAGTCACACCTTTGAGAGGGTTGCACACAAAACTCGTAGTGTTGCTAAAATACATTCACAATATGCAAATTGACATTAATTAGTTCAGATGCAGGAAAACTGCTGCAAATACCTTGCTTGCAGAGGTCTACATTATAATAGTATTCATACAGCGCTTCCCATCTGGAAGCTTTACAGACTTAAATTCTTTCAGCATAATTACATGAATATGAAAGATGAAAGTATTATTCCTTTGCTGTTACTGGGCAAATTGAAACAGAGAAATTAGCTGCAAAACACAGGATTACACGTGAAACTGGTGTTAGAGCTGGAAGTGAAACCCTGTCTTCTGTTCCTTTGATGGAAGAACCTTTCTTCCTTCACGTTCTTGGTAGCCAAATGACACATTGTGAATCATGACTCAACTAATTGTTATTTGTAATGATATTTTAAATTGGCGGTAAGTAATAACTTTAAATGGAAATGTCCTTGGATTATTTTAAATTCCACGGGGTGCATATTTGTTGCTACTGATGCCCTAAGTGAGGATAAAATTACTTAGCTGTAAGCCTTCTTCTTTTAAGGAAGATGTTTGAAACAAATAACCTCACCACACCCTTTATCTGTGTGCCATCTGAACCAAAGCTAGGTGATTATTTTGATTTTTGTTCTATTCCTCATAGACAGGAAAATGTGGCAGAGCAATGTATGTATTCTTTACTGGGATGAGTGCTTGGTCAAGAGCAAGAACAACTCTCCAGGAATCAAAAGTTGGAAGGTAGTGCTTTTGAAATACAAAAGTCATTGGGGTTTGTAGCAAATCAAGCAAAGTCTCAGCTTGTCCATAGTGAATCTTCAACATATATGTCATGAAATAGGAGATGGAAATGTTTTCAAATGGAAAGTGAAGTTAAAAATTTCGTTGTTTTTACTCATTTGTCTGTCGTGTTCAAGCAGTAAGGGAGAGGGGCAGGTAGAAGTGGGTGTTACAGGGAGCCGCAGACTTCTATGGCAAGTGAAATTACTGGAATCATTGGAATTATTATTTTAATGAACTTCTAAAACCTAATTCTTAATACAGACAGGTTGGAATTTCATAAAAAGGTAGAGAATATTTGTTAATGATTATGCATGTATATTGCTGTGCTTACTTTTTAATGTAAAAACGCTCTTTTCTGTTGCCAGTAATTTTTCCTGAGCTTCGCAGTTTCAACTAAAGCACTTCTAAACTTAATGCCCCTGAGGGTGAATTTCGAAATTTTCTGCAGAAATGGTTCTACCCTTCCTAAGAATGAGAAAATGTGAAAATGCTGTTGTTTGTTCATGTTAACAATCCTCTTGAAGAGGATCTTGGGGGTGGGTGGGTGACAGACACTTTACAGCCAACTGGCTCCTTACGGTGACTGCACAAAGAAAGTGAGGGTGGAGGGGAGAGCAAATTTGGATTAAAAGCTCAGCAAAGAGCCAGCAGGAATGGAGGGAGAGGAGGCAGGGGAGAGGAGGACAAACCAGTAATAGGGGAATTGATACTTCCCAGACAGTAGGACTAGAAATGAAGAATGGCTGGTAGGAGACAGGGCCAAGGGAGGACTGGAAAGGGGTGGGTGAAGGGGTAGGGACAGAAGGAGGGATGGGACGGGAGTGAGAGGGCTGGAAGGATGAGACGAGCAGTGTTTGGTTGGGCAGGGGGAACAGTGCTTGGGAGTCTTGAGGTGGAATGGGGAGCCTGAAGTGGGGAAGATACAGTCTTGAGGAGACACCAGATTGTAGAGATAGTGGAAGAAGAGAGCAACTGGGGAGAAGGGGGTGGTGAGAGACAGAGAAATCCCCTCCCAAGCGTAGAATGCTGTGCAGGAGTCCTGATTTCCATCTTACGTCCTTACTTTATAGCAAATCCCACCAGCAAAGGGTATGCCTTGATTTGCTTTAGTGCTTAGGTTAGGTGACAGAAAGTGTTAAACGTTATCAGGTGAAGAGAGCAGCAAGTGACTTGTGTGTGCTGTGAAGGTAACTGAGTCAACAATTGGTTCATTTGGCATCAGATTAATCATACATCCCCTATATTACCTTGCTTATCATTTTCACCTCTGAAAGCCCCAGTCCAATGAGGTAATGCAGCAGGAAAGTATATAGATGTACAAAGAAATACTCTTACCACATTACTCTTCTATTTATCGTTACTTGTAATGCAGTAGCAGATAACTTCCTAACGTATTTCTTCTCCAGTACGGCAGTTAGCTGGTAATAAAAGCTAGTCTGTCCTAGGATCTCCCAAGGGAGGCTGGCAGGCACATCTGGGGGCTTTTGATAGTGTTCTCAGGTGAATGAAGAAACAGACCGTGGGTTTGGGTACTGGTGAATATTTGAGTGTCAGCATACTTGCAAGTATAATAGTTTTACGAGCAATGTGTTAAAAAGTGGCATGAGGCACTGTAAATAAAGCATCCTTACTGATGGTTTGTTGTCACATTAGCTTCAGCTAAGCAGTTGGGTACTGCAGGGATGGACTCTAGGCTTTATTTGGTTTTACATCCTTGTTAAGGATTTGGAAGAATATGTAAATAGCATGTTAATGGCATTTGTGATAATCCTTACTTTAAAGTATAGAAGTATCAGAAAAGGAAAAGGAGGAAAAAAGAATCAAATGAGGAGTTATTTAGAGTAAAAATCTGGAAATGTAATTACCATGGGAATCTGTAAATATCTTTCGAGGCAGAATTTATTTTTGAAACGTGAAAAACAAGACTGGCTACATTTTTGAATTGTAGTGTAAAGGCCAGGTCTTCCCTGGAAGGAGAGGCGTAAGGTTGACTGTCTTCTGCAGCCACAGTGCGAGAAGGTCCATGCGCATGCATAGCTGCACCTGGGCCAATTCCCAGCTCAATTTTGCCCAAAGTGGGAAACCCAGATGTCTGTCTGTTACAGCAGAGCTACTGAGAATGGCCATGACAAGTAAGGGTTTTTAATTTCTTTGAGGACAAACAGTAGTCCTTCAAGCAGTAAAATGGAAGCATCACCCTACTGGCAAGCTAGAGTTTTGTTTAAATTGATGATATGCTTATGATATTAATAGATACTTGGAATGGCTTCTTGCATAATATTAATACCATTCTTTCTAGTTCACTGTAAAGCCTATTATTACTTTATGCAGTCATTTTCTTGTTACCGAAAGGAATCTATTCCTGCAAAGTAATGGGCTGGTTTCAACAAAGTTGCTGCCACTGATTTTAATCAAGCATTTTTCTCAATTAAGTATAAAGGAGTGTATATTAGTAGTCACATCCTCTTGCACAGCTGGATCATATCCTAAACATTTACATACCAAATTTCAACTTATTGGTAAATTCTCCTAAAGCCGGCCTGAGACATCATGCATTTTGAAGATTACATTTATGTTATGATGATATCCTCAGGGCATGACTTTTCATTATAAAGTTTTCATTTTTATCTATGTTTCATCTGAATCTATACATTGTTATTTATGTGTGTATAAATAAATGTGTGTGTGAATATATATAACAAATATATATCTTGCTAATTAATATAGAAAATGATCTTCAGTCATTAAACTTCTTATGACACAAATGATCAGTGTGATCAATGAAAATCTTTTTCAATCCCTTTTTTCTGTTTTGAATATACACATCGTATGCATTGTGGATTCAAATTATAGCTATGGTTTTCCACAAACTGTACAAGAACCATCACAGTGTAATGAAATTCTGATAAATATATTCACTGATAATTAAAGTAAGATATACTGAGCAGCATTTTCAGAAAGCTGAGCATTGTCCTAAGGCTTTTTCACTGAAGAAAAGTGAGTATATAACTGTTTACGTCAGTGGAATTGGAGTTAGACTGGTCAGTCCTTATGCCTGATATTTGTAATTTCGTCTGTTGTAACTCACTTCTATGACCTCCATCCCTAGAAACATTCAAGACCAGATTGGACGGGGCTCTGAGCAACCAAGTCTCGTTGAAGATGTCCCTGCTTACTGCAGGGGGGTTGGGTGGGACGACCTCTAAAGGTCCCTGCCAACCCAATGCATTCTGTGATTCTATGATTCTGTTCTATGTCATTGTCTTTTTCGAAATACTGAATAAAGGATTACCCTATAGATTTCAGCATTTCAGGATGCTTATCCAGCTTTAACGATATATTTTAAATTAATTCGTTAATTATGTTGCATTTATGATAGCGTTAGACAGCTGCTGCGGAACAGTTCATTTGGTTGGTTCTGTCTGTGCTCTTCTGTGGGTCAAGGCAAAGTGACTCAGAATAGCTTGTGTCTACTGAGCGCTCGAGGTGGCCATGGGCATACAGATTTTAGTACATAAATCAAACACTATGAGCCAGTGTGTGTACCTCACAGACACGCCCCAGATCTGTCTAAACACAAGAACCAGATAATCGTGTTTCTTTAGACAGTGACTTTTCTCATCTGTCCTTCCACTTTCTCAGGGGTGTTTTCATTCTCTGTCATGTGTCAGATCTGGTGCTCAAGTGCCCATCTGCCCAGCAGGTAAAATCTACTGAAGTGAGCCTGTGCACAAAGTGCGGAATCCCAGGGTTTTCACTGTGCCTCCACTTAAAGAGAGAGTAGGGGCCAGTTAGCCTGGGTCTAGCTGCAGGAGAGAGCATCCATCGCTGTGGCTTTGGTTAAGTGCCTAGTATATGTGAGGACCACATTTAACATACCCAGAGTCTTTAAAATGGTCTGATTAACTGTAATCTTTTCACATTTTCATTTATCTCATTTAAAGATGTTAAGAAAATTATATGAAACAAATATTACTGTTACAAATGCAGCATTTACTGTTGGTTAAAATGAAGTAGAAGAAAATAAATTGGTGCAAGTGGACATTCATTTTAGTGGTGATTATACTGGCATCTTTTATTTCGTGTGAAAGACTGATTAGTTTTGGATTAGTAGCTTGGTGCTTGGTCTGGACTGGGTACATAAAAAGCATAACATACATTTTGTAGCATTTAGAAGTTCCTGTATGTTTTTTGTGCAGCTGTTACTTAGGGGTGTTTAATATCACAAGGATGCACTGTGCCAGACCAGAGATGTCTTTACTGGGAAGCGAGGGGCATCTGGAACAATTCATGCTTTGGAGGCTGATTCTTGCCCTGCTCATTGCTCTGCTTTGTGGGACAATAAACTGGCATTCAAAAAGAAGCCCAGGATGAAGACAAATATGACACGAATTATTTAGCATGACTCAGACTCAGACAGAAAACAGGTATAAATAACTATGAGCCAGCAGTGTGCCCTGGCTGCCAAGAAAGCCAATGGGATCCTGGGGTGCATCAAGAAGAGTGTGGCCAGCAGGACAAGGGAGGTTCTCCTTCCCCTCTACACTGCCCTGGTGAGGCCTCA